>Ga0116229_10002413_pt1 | contig 30155 bp, 20 predicted proteins | sample S1TSphgellanicum_3_FD_87313 | JGI IMG/M metagenome (GOLD analysis project Ga0116229, IMG submission 87313) | Host-associated microbial communities from peat moss isolated from Minnesota, USA - S1T2_Fc - Sphagnum magellanicum MG | ecosystem: Host-associated > Plants > Peat moss > Unclassified...
AAACATAAATCTTTATTGAAAGGAAACTACAACATAATGCTCACAACACAAAACACAACATCAAGAACTCTCCAAGGTTCTTGTCACAAGAAATACACAAACTTGTGTAATGAAAAAAAGAGAGGCAAACCATCAACACCAAGGTATTTAACTACAAGACCAAACCACAAATAACCAAACTAAAATAAGTAACGAAGGTAATTTAACCTTGTGAAAGTAACCTAGTTACTTTCCTACTCCAGTAACTAATGAAACCTAACTAGTTGAGCTTGAATTCTCAACATGTTGTCTACTACAAGTCACATAATCCCCTACCTCGAACCTACAAACCTAAAGTTGATAACTTCCTCCACAAATCATGGCATACCAAAAAGTATTCTGGTGTTGAACAATTACCAAATTCTCCATAACCATAAGCATCACCCGCCTAAAAAAAATAATTCATTGCTCACATGCCTAAACCCATAGTGAAGGATCATTGAAACTAATCATAGTCATAACATCATGTTGAATGGAAGCTAGTAGCTTGGGGTCTTGACCAAATAGTAAAAAGTACGGTGAAAAAAATGCCAATGAGGCTTGATGACTAAACCTATATCCCATGGCCAACCATGGTAACTACAAGTCTCAATCTCGAATGTGGGCTTTTTAAAGGCCATATTTCCACAATCTTCACTTCACCATCTGCACCATTCGTTCAGCCAACCCATCTACCTCAAGATGATCTTGTGAAATAGTCCAATGATCTATCAATGCCTTTTCACACAAATCTTGTAAACTCCCTCAGAATTCTGTACCTTGGTTGGTGAGAACTTCGACTAAAACATTAAACATGTTGAACACTTTGTCCATAAATGCATATGTAGTTCCTTCATTATTGCCATTTGGTAAAGGCACCAACTTTAAGCACTTGGAAAAGTGCTCGGTTATAACTAAAACATAATAGTTATGTTGTGGTGTCAAATTCAATGGGCCAGCAAAATCCAAGCTCCATCAATAACCCAACCCCGTAATCGGTAAGGGTTGTAACTAAAATGTTGGTGTGTTGAATGATGCCCATACTCGATCACACACCACACACCAAGAAACAAACTATTGAACATGTAGTTGCATCCCACACCGCCAATACTGTGCTTAAAACAAACTATAGGTCCATCGAACCCCAAAATGGCCCAACTCTTCATAAGCATGTCATACAAGGCCTTCATGTTGCTTTGGGTGTGGTACTACTTGCACTTGCCCATTTATCCACACCTGTAATAAGGAATTACCTTCCCATTAAAACCATTTAGTTTTGTGGATGACTTGATCTTGCTCCTTGGGTGTTAATCCCACTAGAACTTCACTTGCCTACAAATATGCCATAACAAGTAAATCTAGATGGATTTCCAGGGCACTATTGCCTTCTAGTTCATCATCATCACTATAGGAATTCCCACCACCCATGTTGCCATGGGGTACATCACCGGGACACCCCAACAAAGTACACAGGTATGTAGAATTATGCCATCCTGGTACAACCTCCAAATCCACCTCTCCATGCCACTTGGCACTTGTGGTATCTTCCTCACTAGAACTTGGGTTCCAACTTAACCTTCGACATCCCGATTAACCCTACCAGCCCTATGAACAATATCAAAATTGTACTCTTATAAGATAAATGCCCACTTAGCCATCTTATTTATGAATCGATTTGATTCCATCAAAAACTTTAGGGGCTGGTGATCGATAACCAAAGTAAATGGGCTACCATACAAATAACACCGAAAAGAAGAAATTGCCCAAACAACAAGGAGGCACTCCCCCTCATACGAACTATATTTTACTTATGTTTTGTTGTTGGACCAATTGGCATACACCACCACAAACTCTCGACCATCATCATCTAGTTAGGTAAACACAACTCCCATCCCTAAGGTATACCAATTAGTATGTAACTGAAAAAGGCGTCCTTGAATGGGTTGCCCCAAAATGGAGGCTAAGGAAAATCGAACCTTCAACTCTTTAAATGTTTGCTCTTGTTCCTCACCCCAAACATATTCATGGTCGATCTGTGTCAACCTAGTTAAAGGTTTAGCAATGTTGTTAAATCCTTTAACAAATATCCAGTAATAATTACACAAGCCTAAAAAAGCTTGTAACTGGTTGACATTTATTGGCCGGGGTACTTGTGAAAGGCCTCAACCTTGGCCTTTTGTACTCCCAATCCACCTGAATAAATTATATCACCTAGGTATTCCACATGTGTTTAAAAAAATCGACATTTGCCTGGATGAAATTTAAGGTTATGATCTTTAAGTCTTTTGAATACCTCCGATAGATTATGCCTATGATCCTTTGATGTCGAACTGAAGACAATAATGTAATTAATGTAACATTTAGCAAAACCAAGTCCTACCAACACTCGATTCATCACCTTCTAAAATTTTGCACATGCATTCTTCAAACCAAATGGAAAAAATTGCCATTGGTACAAACAATCCTTCCTATGAAGATTGATTCCTCAAAATGTCGTCTTTACCTTGTCACCTTCCCTCAATGGCACTTGATGATAGCCAACCTCAAGTTCAAGGTGCTGAAAACCTTGGCTTGACCAAGGGCATCAAATATTTCCTCAAGTAAAGGCATGGCATACTTGTCCAAATGTGTGCGCTTGTTGATTGGGCAATAATCTCCACATATGTTGTTTCGTCTAATTACCAAAAATATCCTTTTCAACTATCATCACTATGGTTAAAGCATATTCACCTCTCAATAATTCCATTAAACTTGCACCCAACAACTTTATTGTTGGAGCCCAAACCAAAGCCCTTTCCATCTTATTCAACCTATAAAGTTGTTTAAAAATAGGATCAACATCCTCCAATACAATTTGGACCTCTTGTCCTTGCAACTGTCCCAATTCTTTCAAACTAAAGGCAAAACAATTGACATAATCTTACAATAATCATTGTATTTCTTACACCTCATTTATTGTAACCACGGGACCAATATCTACTTCCCATGTCTCTATGTCACCTGTATCTTGGGCTGAAATGATGGAACATCACTAGCACTCAAAATTAAGGCTGAAACTTGTGATTACTATGCAAAAGGTGGCGTAACACTAGAATGCCCTAACATTCTCACATCAAAAACCTCCTTCCCATTACCCATAAATATGTGATCCCATAAATGCCAAGGATGACCCCCCCTTTTGCACCAACATAGTTGACCCAAATGTAGGTGCAACAAAAGTAGAAGAAGGGTGGGTGGGTGGGTGGGATCGGACAAATAGGACCTACTCAATGTAACAAAGGTTAAGGATCCATGTGAGACAAATAAGATCCATACCTACCCCAATACCTATCTACGAACATCTTCGAAAAGTCTTCGCACGGTTGTGGTGCCTGTGTGAAATCCCATAGCTTAATCTCATTCATCAACATTGGGCTCCTCCATCTTGGATGAGTAGGCATCCCAAATCATGCTTAGATTACCATCTCAAAATGTGTGAAAATAGGGAAATGACACACCCCCAAACTCCTTCAAAAATTCAAATGTGAATTCAAAGGTGAAAACAACAGAAGGAGTTGGGGTATGCTCCTTAGCTCGTAACACTTCGAGGGTAAAAAGGGATGTGCTGGAACTCCAGGATGGGGACTAGGATGAACTCACAAGCGAGAGTTCAAAATGAGATCAACTTGCACAACTAAAAAAAGGGCGATTAATGTAAGTTGAATGGAAGTGGTGTGGTGGACTTAGTAAGGACAACCTCAAGCACAAGCTTTACACGGCCTGTAACCTTTGGGAGGAAGCACCACTCCCCTCCCTATAATATACTTTGTGATTCTCTACAAGGACTATATCCAAATGTCACTTTTCCCCAAGACTCCCAAGTGGGAGTCCCAAAATTGGGACTCTTGTTGTCCCAAATTTTTTGCCACTCATATCTTTCTCAAATCAAGTTTCTTTTGAGAATGCAAAAGCAATATCTTATAGGCCTCAAAAGGATCTTTCCAACGATGTATAAAACGCCCCAATCGAACCTCATTTGATTCCTACTTTCCAAGGATTTGTTGTTGGGAATCAAATTTCCAATTCTTTGGCTCCCGCCCCTTCTTTTGATCACAACTCATGCAAATTAGGTCTAAATGAACAATATGAGGGCACTTTATGCATCTATGCTTCAAGACCTTTATAATGGTGTTTTGGTGGTGCTTGTTTACCTTTTTGAACCAAGGCTTTGAACATTCGCAACTTCCACATAAGTGTAATTCCCAAAATGGGAATGCACTTGGGAATCATTGGGCTTCATCCCTTGCATTCTCCCCCATTTGTGAGAATGTGTTTCACACCTAAACACATTTTCGGCCTCATGGGCCTTTACACTTCACATTTAGTTGTAAACTCGATGTTAAGGTTACGACACACCACATCAATTGTGCCCCTAGTTTTTCATGCACACCCACTAGAGTATTAATTCTTATAATTCTTGCTTAATGGCAACTAAACCAGGATGGCCCATCTATTTTAGAAACTATCAATCATAATTCTAAAGCTCCTACACCCCAGCACCAAATTTTACGAAAAAGTGTAATGTTGATGCCGCCATCTAAGAAATCGCCACGCTCTAAACTTCCTAATTTCCAATGTGATGGAAAGACCCATCAATGGATTATAGATGATGTTGAAAGGGCCAACAAGGGAAAAACACTTGAACAGACTAGGTTTAAAACTGAACAACCTACGTCCTTGACAATAAAACCTAAACCCAAGAAGGGAAGGCGATCAACTCGAAGCCCATTAAATGCCTTTAAAGACCCAAAGGGTAAGAAAGGCACACGATATGAAGCATACTTCAAAGCAAACAACAAGATGCGTACTCCCGCTGTTGGGGACAGAAAGCAAAGCCTCAAGGGGAAAAATTGTTGCTAGTTCCAATACCACAATAGTTGGCAATGGAATGGAATGCGTGGCTTGAGACTTTCAACCTAAACTTGTAATTTTGATCACAAAAATCCAGGTAAAGCACCCCAATTTTTTTTTCACAATTGAGTTTATGTTTTCCATCAAACTTTCCCAATGACCTATGATTTCAGCTCCCAAGCACACTAAATGGTGGAATTGACTTGGGAGTTGAAACTTGGATGCTCCTCGAGGACTTGAAGGTGTTGTTTCCCCAAAAAGCACCTTGTACAACTTTGTGAAGATGTCACCCAAGAGCTCCCTAAAAGTTGGGGTCCTTGAGTAGCTTAACTCATCATCTTCGAGGGAAATTAGGTCTAATGGCCCTGGGGAGCTCTACATTGTAGCTTCTTGGGCAACTGATAAGTTCTATTCCCCAGGGATGTGACTAGCTCCTTGGGATTTCAATCACTCGGGAAGTGTAAATTTACACCTTCCTAGGGACTTGATCTTTGTGCTTCCTTGGGGAGATGCATTGGTCAACTCCCTGAGGATTTCAGTTTTTCGAAATTAGTTCAAGTTATGTCTTCTTTTGGCTCCAGATCATCTCGCGGTAGAGTTACAATGGCTCTTTTTTCTAATCACGAATATTTGATTTCTATGCATGTTCATTCTAAAGTGGAAGGACATCGCAAGAAAGTGCAAGGGTGAGGACGAGAGGTCAAATGTTGAGATCTCATTTGGCCGAGATGAGATTATGGTCGATCTCAATGACATCAAATGTGTGATAGATGGTAGTGATGTGACAGACAATATCATGAACATTTTCTTCTATCGCATCTTCAAGGGGGTCCCAAGAGATATGTGGATTGCACCCATGCAACTGATGAACACATTGTGGGTAGTTGATGTGAAACAATGGCTAGAGAGGATTGGAAAGTTTATGGAATGGCCGGATTGGAAAATGGCAAAGGTAAAGTCCCATCACAATTTCCCATTCACATATGATGCAGTGCATGAAGAGCTTAACCATGGTCGGCTAGTTGCAAAAGCAACCGCCAGGCAACCGATGGGGTTTTTTAAACATTGGAACATCCTTTCTCACAAACCTAACCAATTTGTGCACTTGAACTTGTGGCCACACATAAAAGAAAATGGCCCCTTTTTCCAACAGACTTGAGGTCAATCTCATGGAGGCATGGCATGATGAAGGTAAGGCCGTTATTTCTAGCATGTCGTGGAAGAAGCCTCAACAAGGGAGTACAGAGTGTACGTGCTACATGATGTGCAACTTGCTTCAATACCTAAAGGCGCAATGGAAAGGCCTAAACACAATTCTTAATGGTGGCAAACGGTTTACTACTAAGGATGCAAAAGAACTCTAGGGTGGAATTTATAACATAATTGAGGACATGGTGTTGGCAAAATGGAGGAAGGAATTCCTGGATTGAAATGAAACAATGTATGAGAGACCATGTTGAATGTACAGATCCTCTTAACATATAAATAATGTACATTCTTTTTTATTTGATAAAGAAGCTGTGATTTGTACCACACATAGGTTTCTTACTATCTGCAGTCCATAAAGTAGTTCCTTTTATTCTTGTCGAAAATAGGTAGGTCCTTGAGGAGTTGCCAATACTAGCTCCCCAGGAAACATATGTTGGTCCCCAAGGAACTGCTAATAGGTAGTTTCCTAGGGTGCATTCGTTAAGATGTACCATGTGAAGGTGAAACCTAGAAGCATCCTAAGGACTTTAGCACATTCCCTGAGACTTTGCATACTTTGTTCCTAAGGAGTTGAACCTAATTCCTTCCTAGGCACATGAATAAGTGAAGATCCCTAGGGTAGTGTCTAAATCATTTCCCCAGGGAAAATATTCTCTCTTCCCCAAATCTCTTCCCTGAAGAAAGTGTCATCATTCTCCTAGGGAGACACTTTACACTTCTTGGGGGGGGTCTTCTCAATCCCCTAGGGAGAGTATGATCACTCTCTTAGGGAGACTTTCTTTACATTTCTTTGGATAGAATTCTCTCTTCCCCAAGGAGAGTCTATTTTCTCCTCCTTGGGGAGAGCATCTTTTCTCTCGAAGGAGAGTCTTGTGATCACTTACCTGGGGAGACTCTTTACTCTTCCTTGGAGAGACCATTTTCTCTTCCCTAGGGAAAGTCTTTTAAATCTCATGGGGAAAATATTGTACTTTTCCTCGGAAAGATTATTTTTTCTTCCTTAGGGAAAATCTTTTCAATCCCTCGGGGAGAGTATTCTCTCTTCCCCAAGGACAATATGATCATTCTCCTAGGAAGACTCTTTACTCTTCCCTGGAGAGACCATTTTTTCTTCTCCGAGGAGAGTATTTCTCTTCTCGAGGGAGAATCTTCTCAATCCCCTAGGGAGAGTATTTTTTCTTCCATGGGGAGAGTGTGACCACTATCTGAAGAGATTCTTTCCTCAATCCCCCCTAAGTATTATGTCTTCCCCAAGGAGAATGCGATCATTTTTCGAGGTAACTTTTTCCTCTTCCTTGAAAGGACTATTTTTTCTTCCTAGGGGAGAGTCTTTCTCTTCCTAGGGGAAAATCTTTTCAATCCTTCGGGGAAAGTATTATTTCTTCCCTAGGGAAAGTGTGATCATTGTTTGGGGAAACTCTTTCCTCTTTCCTTGGAAAGACTATTCTTTTTTCAGGGAGAGTCTTCACAATTCCCCGAAGAGGTTATCCCAATTCCCTGGGGAGAATGCTCTTTTCCCCAGGGACATGAGTAATGCCGATCATCAAGAGTCTAAACTTTTGAAACTTCCCAAGGAGTTGATCCCTATTGGTTCCTTGGGGAGCTATCTTTTGTGTTAGGGTGTCGAGTAGTTGAATAACTTCTCCGTTCCATGGGGAGTTGAGTTCGTTGTTATTTCCCTTAGGGACCATACTTTTGAGCTGAATCACCGAGGAGCTAAGGTTCTTTACAAAGTAAATTATTCCCAACAAGAACGTAAAGGAGCATGCCACCTCCTTGGTGCATTAAATTGGGCTGATGTTCAATTCATCTTTGTGACGAAAGTTGAAAATAACGACATTTTTCTTGGGGAATGGTCCTTGATAAGTAACTTCTATCAGTCGAAAGTCAATTGCATGAGATTAATTTACTTTGCACACCTAGCACATAGAGGCGAAAATTTCACCATGATATTTGCGAGAATTGCAGTTTTTCTGAAAGGTTTTCATTAATGGTAGTTCCACAACGTGACGTGATGGAAAATGTGAAAAAGAAGCTGCTCATTCAAAGAGAGGTGACTAAGGTCAATAATGTTGTATGGGAGACACTAAAGTAATGCATTGTTACGCTAAAAGATGAGGACGATGATTCGAACAACGATAAATTTTATAGGCCGCCAACAATTCCATCAGAGTCTATTTATGAGGAGACCAAATCTCACATGCAAGCTAATTATGGTGTATGGAATTCAAAAATATTGTTGGCTACTCATGAAAATATAATGCATAAAGTTTTAAATGCCAAAATACCAATTTGTATCGACCTTCATATTTATCTGAAATGTTTATGAAGTGCAACTTGACGAATGAACTAGTGCAAACTTTAACTTCATAATCAAGAGTAGGAGTTGAATCGATCACCATCGAAGGAAGACATGGAAAGCAAGTGTGGCTTCTTAAAAAATAAAAATTCTGCCAAACTTGAATAATATAGTCAACCTTACGTATTGAAAGTCATTGTTTGATACGTGATAGTTCTAGGGAAAGCAACGGTGGGGTAACAAAATAATGCAAACATGATGGGCATGAACTGATGTGCACATTTATCTTTAGCAATTTTGGAAGTCCTAGTTGACAAGTGACCGTTTGTCCAGAGTGTTAATTGTGGAACTACAAATGTATCTTAGATGGAGAAGGTGTTGAGTTTCATGTAAGAGAGTTTTTACCCCATCTGAGGAGTTTGTGACGCCCTACGAACAGTTTACCCTAGGATTAGTTAGGTGTTTGTTGGATTTCCATTGTGCCAAAAACGATGTTAATAGGTAGTATTGGATTCCTTTCACCTTGGGGATTATATGGCACTTGGGTGGAAAAGTGGCATTGGATTCCCCTCATATGAGGTGCATATAAATATAAACAACATGCATGAACTTTTCATCAATTTTTTGTGATTTTGGCACTATTGGTCTCCTTTTGCCACTCATAAATGTCATCTTTGTTTTAACAACATTATCATAGATGATTGTCACCTTCTTCATGTCATATTCATCTTATGCTTTCAAGCCATAGTTCCTATGGCAATGTCATCATACCTTAATCCTAGATGGTTTCGCTTGAGGAAAAGGCAGGTAAATTTCCCTGGTAGAGGAAAGTATATGTTCCTTAGGGAGCACTTGGAAGTTCACGTCAAGTATAAAGGTGCTTTCCCCAGGGAGAATATCCCTGGCCTAGTGTTGGGCTTCCCAAGAATGCAACATACATCAAACCCACACAGTTTTGAAGTATGGCCTAGGGAAGGTGGCCTCGAAAGGTGATAAGACCTCCCCAGTGGTGAAAAATTTGTGTTCCTTGGGGAAGGAAGATAAGTTTTGTGGGAGGGGTTAGAATTTCCCACTGTAGGAGTCTTCCTTAGGGAAATTTATCCTTGGGAAAAGCATTTTTTATGGAAGAATTTCCGAAGCGAGTGTTTTCCTTAGGATGCCTCTTCCTTGTGAAAAATTTTCCTCGAGGATATTTTTCCCCAAGTGATCTCATTGAACAAATCCTATCAGGGATGTGTTACGCTCCCGAAAAGGATGTCACCAGGGAGTGGATGTTGAAGCCCATGAATACGATAAAGAACGTTTAAACTTTATTTTGTCCTGATTACGTGTCTCACTCTATGGAAAATTAAAGGTGACTCACAATGTCCTCAAGATGGGTTTTGTAAACACAAAAACTTTGTTGTGATTCGAATTAGACAATTTTGAAATAAGTTGGTTTTTGATCCTTTCAGAGTTGTCTGACTTCCACTTGCATACAAATCTTTGGTTTAATAGAGATGTGTATGCATCAACATAATCAAAAAATGATTTCGTTGATGGATACATTCTCCAGAGATTGGAAAGTTGAAGCAAAGCCTCTTTTTAAGTGCAACCTATGACAACAGATGTGGTGAAACCCCTTAGAGGTACATGATATCTCCCATTGCTTTGAAAACATGGGAGCAAACTAAGGGGTTCAAAATTTTCTTGAAAGAGTGTTTGTGCCATGTTTGGCGAATGTGCTAAAAACATAAGAACACAATGGACTCAGGAAAACATGCCCTGAACATGAGAACAACAATAAATAATTCAACTTATGAACATTGTAATGCACCAAAAGCAGGCAAAAATTATTCTAATGATCCATTCATGTGCTTCCTAGGGGAGAATCTCCCCGAGGTAGCGAATTCCTAGGAAGTGGGGAAGTGTCTTCTCAGGAAGTAGGGAAACATCTTCATGGGGAACCTTACCTATAATGGAATAATATGCTTCCCGAAGAAGCATCATTCTGGGAAATTACCTTCACAAGGAATCGTCTCCTTGATACGCTCCCATGGGAATTCCACCTTCAGTATTCTCAAAGGGGGACCTTGCACTATGTTTGTTCGAAGGTTCCTATTCTAGGAGGTGAGGGAATCCACTATCTCCCCTAGGAAAGCAATCAACCCTTATTGTCCCCAAGAAAGCCATTCTCATGGAAACTCCCCAAGGAAATAACATACTAAACCCACATAACATTTAAATAGAAGTAACCATGAACTCCACTTACTTGATGGCATTGATTTCTACATTGGCATTGTCAACTATGAAATCGATAGGATTCCATGCAGGCCAATCTTGCTTAAGCACGTCCTTTAGTGTAATCAACTAGGATTGGAGGTCGGTGCTCTTATTCTGAGCTAATACAATCCAAGCCACCAGAATTCCATTTTGCCATTTGTAAAAAACCATTAATGTATGCAACGTGAATTGCGAAAAACAAAACACTTGTTATCTAGATGTCCATCACAGACATTACATGTTTAAGGTGGAAGAATATGATAAAGATCTCAATAATACCTTATTATCATTTGTCCTAAATGTTGCATCACATGCAATGGCCTTTTGATGGTCAGAATCTACCATTAGCTTTCTCTAGGAAGCAATTTGAATTCCAATAGAAAATTTCAACCATATTGACGTCAAGGCTATTGCTTCTTGTTGAAAAAACAACATTTTGTTGAGATTTGCATCAGCCCATAGTCTGATGCTAGTTGTCACATCCCAATGGCATTTGTACTCCAAACTAACATATGTATCCGTGGCATTACATATGTCATGGGGGAGGACAAAATGATTGTGTGTCCACGATTTTCCAAAGAAATCCTGCTCATAACAATGTTGTTGGTGTTTTGCCATGATTTGTGTAGCCAAGTGCCCAAACATAATGTTGTCCACAATCCAATCTTTCATTGTTTTGCCCAAATGTGGTGCAAATTGCAAATGCATGCCCTTGAACTGGGCTAAATGTTGCCCATGACAAGGATTTTTTACATTGTCCACATGTTCCATACAATAATTATGGATTAATAAAATATCAGCTGCGATGTAGCTATGGCCAACTTTAAACCCACATTGACATCCTATCTTGATGGAATCATTGTGAAATCGCTTCGTTGTCCTAAGGCCTAACCGCCCAAATCCTTTATTGCCCTACACCTTGTTTACAATAAGATCTTCCAACCTCTCATCTTTGGGTCCAAACGCATAGTGATATGTTGACATGGTAAGGTAACTATTGATTTGAGGTGATTCAAATGAGTTAAATGGAATTAACATACATCTTTTCTGCACAAAGTGTGTTTTTTTACTAGGTCATTCACACTCACCATTTTAAAAATCAGGTACTCTAGACCACGGAATGATTAGAAATGCACAAACCTTGTGAAAACCATGACCACTTATCTCTTTGTTAACCCATTGAAGATTACGATAGTTGAAACCCTCTAGAGGTTGTTGTAATCCAAAGTACAAACAAAAAAAATTGCCTTTCAACACATCAATTGAACCAACGAACATCCCAAGGAAACATGCTGGTGGAATTTTGTAGTTCACCATTGTTTGAACTACACACAAAATGTAAAATGCACGATAGGTAGGATTATGCACAAATCACAAGAATGCAAGATATGAAGAAAAGAAATTTGCAAGATTTATTCTATGCGAAAATTGCCACACAATCAAATTATGATCAATTAAACGTTCCCAATCAAGTGTGATCATGGAGAAGGCGATTTGATGGTGCTGTCAAAATTCGAAATGCTCATAATAATGACAATGTTGCGCTACCAATATGATTTCAATTCTTTTGAAACGTATGGATGGATTCGTCTCGAAGGAGGTTTGCAAAAAATACATCTATGATGAAGATTGAACAAAATGCACACATTTGGGATGAAAAAGATTTCAATTAATCTAGATAGTTCGAATACTTGCACTTTATCCTTGGAAACAATGCCTACTAAATAATTCCTGCCTCAAAATATGTTAATGCTTTGCCCCAAGGGAGGTGGCTCTTGGAAAGCGGCCAAAAATTTGGGTGGGGAATGTTTCCCCCAGGGAGCTAAGTTAACTTCCCAACGGGGAAAAGGCGTGTTCCCCAGGGATAGTTCTCCCTAGGGAATAGAAGGAACTTCCTGGTGGGTAGAAGGTGGAATTTCCCGAGAAGGTTGGTCTCCTTTGAGGAGCAGAAGGAGCCTCTTGATGGGGAGAAGGTTGGTTCCTTGGGAAAGGTAGTTTCCCCCAGTGAGACATTACGATTGAAGATGATGATTGTCTCATGATTGAAGATGATGATGTCCTCAGGGATTGGGAGGAGAAGGAGCCTCTTGATGGGGAGAAGGTTGGTTCCTTGAGAAAGGTAGTTTCCCCCGTGAGACATTAGGATTGAAGATGATGATGTCCTCAGGGATTGGATGTAGCACCGCAGGGAGAGGAGAATGGGGTTCCCCGGGCAGTATAGGGGTTGGCTTTCCCATGAGGGGAGGGGGTTGGGGCTGGGGGAGCGACTTGTTTGCGTAGGCTGGACGTAACAGTCATTGGGAAGTGGGAGTTCCCAGCAGGCGGCACGGGGCAGGGGAATGGGGTTATAGGGCTTCTAGCCCGGGGGCTGGGTTGTGGGGTCGTTGAGTCAAGTCAACAAGTGAGTTTAGTAGCTAGGTCGGGGTGGCTAACTAGGGATAGGGGTTCCGGGTCGAGGCATCATAATCTTGAAACCCCGTGGTCAGAACGCATCAAAGACCGTGCCATATTTAATTCATTGTGCCTATTTAGTGCTTGCCGCATGTATGGCATGCATGGCACAAAAGTACCATGGGAAGGGGGATGTTGACGGTCCATTGCACGAAAAGAGGTAAGTATCGCATAACCTATATAGGAGAACGGAAGGGTTGTTCCACAAGGGAGGGAAATTGATGGCCCCAAGGTTATGCGAGCAAGGGGAAAGATGACATCATGGTGATGATGCTGGTCCTTTTGTACCAGAAGCATTCAAGACCCTTGGCATTGACATCCTGAATGCTGGGTAGGGTGTTCATTGCAAGCGGAGTTAGCCGGGGCCAAAAATGGTGGCAAACAGTTTTGGAAACAAAAGTTGCATACAGCCAATGAAAGGTTCAGTGTGCACTAGCCCAAAGTTCAACCCTCTAATGTATATAAACTGAAAACTATTTTGCATACATCACCTTATCAGTTTAACTAACTATTTGCAACTGGCAGTCCAAAGACGTGCTTTTGTGTGGGGAGTGCCCAATATTCCACCCATGCACTAGTTAATATAAATCACAATAGGTACCCAACAATAACTAGTTCCCAATAGTATATGACACAATAGGTTTGCTCTTTACTCCATTGTCTTGCGTCTGGGAATGCCTTGGGTGAACCATCACCCACGTGGGTAACCAGGGTAAAAATCCAAAAATCCATTTAAGTTATTTCTAAATGTTACAAATATCCTAAGCTTTGATTCAATTAGGGTCTCTGAGTTCAAAGCTGATATTTTGGGGGCTTAATATGACCACTGAGAGACCTCACTCGAAAAGGTGAAGGTACTAATGTGGGTGCTGCTTCACCCAAGGCCATTCTTTCTTAGGGTCACTCTTCATAGCTCTTTCTGAGGGAATTAAAAAGATATCAATCTCCAAAATCCAGATGGTAAAGCAAGCATGGGCCATAGAGCCATGGATAAAGATCACATGATTACAAAGACTAAAGGAAGGCCATAGCCAAACCATGCATGAGCTTATGCTTAAGTCATAAGCTTGTGCATACTTTTTGTCAGTATTTTTTTTTTGGGATGAATTTTTGCAACCTGGTGAGAAAAAAAAGGAGGGTGCCAAAGGTACAAAGGGGTATTTTTTGAAAAAAAAATGAGCCCAAGTTGCCACATTATGAGGAAAAACCATGAAGGTCATCAATATTTAGAGGATAGCTTCCAACAAGTTGCCAAATAATAGGTGGAATTCTAAGGTTTTCTACTTGCCCCTCTGACCCTGAACCAAATTTTGGCTAAGTATTTTTGGGCTGGGTCGCCAACAACCCTCTTCACAAATTTGGGAAAAAAAAACACTGCCTGCTATGCTATCATTGAGTGTCCTGAGAATAATTCTCAGGAGGGAAAGAGGGGGAAAAAAGAAATTTTATAAGTATCTCTACCAAAAAATGGCAAAATGGGAAGGAAAGCTACTCCCTAGATTACCACTATTTAGTGTGAAACCTTAATGTATCATGTGTAATATTATTCAATGTCCAAATCCTTGAATATTAAAAATGGGGCTGCCAGGCCCCTTTTGTTGAAAAAATTAAATGTTCCATTAACAACGGTCAATTGCAAGTGAGCGATGGATAGGAAAGTATGGGCTACCAAAAGAGGTACTGGTAGCCTAATTAGTCTTTTAATGGGCCATTCCCTTATGCAAGAATTACATAACTATCGACTCGGGTCTACATTGTACAACACCTTAAAAGTGATAGTAGTATTCAGCATTACACTGGGCCATGCCTTACTAAGCAAGTGACTTGGTTCTACAACACCTTAAATGCTTTAATGGTTAGTTCAAACTTGTAAGTAAAGACAACTATAAACCGTAATTTTATAAACAATGTTCACATATGAAAATTATTTTTTTGAAGTAGTTGACATGTCTTGGTGATGTGGCATGTTAGCTATAAGTTACCAATAGTGAATATAATGAAATGGTAAGGTATCACATCATCAATAAAATCTTATGATTATGTGCATTTTGGCACTATATGCTTCTTATAGTTTACCAATCCTAGTATAGGGTGCTAACTTACTACTCTACAACATGTAGAATCTTTCCTTTTCTTCCAGTCTCTTTTCTCCCTTGTATCTTTTCTTTTGCCTTTCTTTTGTGTCTCTTTTGACTATTTTTCCGTTCATCAAACATGGTAGCACTAACCATTCCACTAAATCACACGCATTACACTACACTATTGTTGTTTCATCTCATCATGAATTTGCATACTGACAAGCTATTCCGTTTATGTAGCTTCACAATAATGCCCCACACAAACCAACAATATGTGGGAACAAGCTATGATGCTAGAAGAAAGGTGCAAGTGAGCAAGCAAAATCATAGGCACAGAGTGTAAGCTCTCATATGTGAGCAATTGTCACAATTTGAGAGCTCTACAAATCTTTGGTTTCTTCTTCTTTTCTAATTCTTAAAAAAAAAATTCAGATTCTCTTCTTGATCATCTTTGAAAGTTGTAAATAGAACATGATATTTCTCATCTTGCATGACTAAAAGAAACTTTGCAACTTGACTATTGAGACAACAAGAAAAGCATAATGAGCAAAAAGAAATGGAAGGAATTGAGAATGAGATGAGGAGATGATGCTTACTGCATGATGATAACACACCAATCTTGAACATTTTTAGGGTACTAGTGACTCCTATAAGGCTAGCTTTACCTTATGACCTTTTAATGTGTCATTTGTGAACTATGTAAATGTCCCAATGATAGCTACTGCCATTTAATCTGATAATAACCCAAATTAACCTATTTTTTAACTTTTCTTTTTTTTAAACCCCTAAATGTGAACTACCCTTAAGTAGCTTGGATCTTATGAACAAAAATAGCTATTATTCAAGCACATTTATATAATATACCTAACTAAGTAGAACCAAGATTATATAATATATTTCATTTTAAGTTGATTTCTTTGATAATTAATAAGTTGAAGGATTTATGTTATTTTCTTTATGTTAGGATTTTTGGTTTGTTATGTGTGCACATGAATCATTTTTTTTCAAGAAAACCATGTTGGATATTTTAATGTTTTATTTTAAAAGTTGGAAACTTAAAAGTGAAGAAACCCAAGGAAACCAAAAAAAAAAAATTGATTAAACCTCAAATGATAACCTTTATTTTGTTTCCTTGACATGTGGGCTTAGGTGGTATTGGAAAGGTCAAAGATGTGGGCCCAAATATAGAAAGTGTGGATTCGTTTTCAACAAGATTAGATCATTTTCATTTGTGACCCACAAATATTCTTGTTTCATCCACAAGGATTTGAAGATGTGACATATCCACAAATATTATTCAAATTATTCTACTTATTCTCCTAATTCTTATCCTTTATAAAATCCAAGGAACACAATGAATATTTGTTGCCCAAATTTATCATGTGAATGAATTTTGTGGCCAAATAGCAATTGATCTTAATCAATGGGTTTTTTTATTTATTATGAAATATTGACACAAAGTATGTTATTATTTGTTCGAATAAGCCACCAAGTGGCCTTGCTTTCAAGTGATGGTTGGGATCCATTTCACCAAGCAACTCCATCCCCACCATTACCTGAAGTCTAAAAGGTTTATCACTAGTTAAATTTTTTAAATTTTGGTTGGTAACTTTACATGGCTAAGGTGAAGCCAACACCTAGGGTAGGCAACCTACGGTATGCTTTCATGAATGAGGCCGTTTACTAACCATATTCAAGAAATGTTCCAATTTGGACTTAGAGACCTTAATATAGTCTTAAGATAACATATTTACTGTGCTTAGAAATAACGTACACAAAATTCAAGATGTTTACAGCGGTACTACTGTAGGTGTTGGTTCACCCAAGCCAACTTTATATTCGCACTAGTTGCTTCTCTTGCTTTCTTCATTGAATGGCCAATTCAAGCTTCCCACATATTAAAAAATTGGTGATTATTTTAAGTGCCAATCTATCTGTGAAGGAAGGTAGTTTGTTTGTTTTGTTTTGTTTTGTACTGATGAGAACCGCTGAACCAAGATGTTTCAAATCACATTCTTGGTCTCTTTGGAAAGCTCTTGAGGAGGAGGGGTGCATTGGCTTGGTTCATGAGGTTTGGACTTGCCGTGCAAAAGTTCTTGAATATTCAATGATTTTTTCACTGAAAATTAAATTAAATCGTAGCTGAAATTTTCGAAGGAATTGGAATGTGCCTTTCGTGCTGTTGGAAAGATCTTGATGAGCAGGATTTAATGGAATTTATTTGGTAAGATTTGGATTCAGAATGTGGGAGATATTGATTTTTAAGTGATTTCTGCCACTGAAAATTTAAATAAATTCCAAAAAACCAGGTTTTGGAAGGAAAAATCAGTTGAGGACGTGATAACACTTGGACCAACAGCACAGGCCACACTAGTTATGAAGAGATCATAGAGATTAGTCCATGTGATTATAGTTTTGATTGTAAAATAATAAATAGTGGGTTAAGTAATTAATTAATTTGTGCCAAATTCCATCATTGTGTTCATGGTTTTGTTCATGCTTTTAAATTGGGGGCCTCATCATTTATCACCTTATTTTTAGAGTACAAGGTACTTCAAGATTGATCATTGACGGCATTACAATAGTGGTGCAATATGGATGTTCTTCCCATGACACAGCATGCAAATTCAACATGTTGCAGTCTATGGATTAAAACCCATGTAAATATATGCACAAGTGTTTGAACACTGAATCTACATTGTGGGTGATTGGAAACTTATGGTTTTGGGGGAATTCATGTTTTCATTTGCATTGTTTCTATGGTGAGGGCTTGTGTTGACACACCAAGCTAGAATTGTCAAGGGGTATTGAAGGTTTTAAAAAATCTATTAATTTTCAATTTCATAACAAAATACGAACCCATGACATATTTCTTAGCTCACACAAAGATAGAAGGTGTGGGAGCTTTGCTATTATGGGATTAAGATAAATTCATAAACTTGAGTCCAAGATGAAATCAATTTGCACAATTTTTTAAAATTGCAATCATTGTGAATTGGAATCAAAATGGTGCATGATTAAACCACAAGCAACTTAGCTCACAATAGACAACATTATTTTGGACTTTAGGATGAGTTGACCACTCTCTTACTTATAATATATTTTATCATTAGTGACAAGAATTACATCAAAGTGGTAAAAATTCTAACGACTCCATAATAAGAATTCCAATGATTCTCAATTTTTCCTATTATAAATATTACAATTTTGCATGTTCATACTTCCTATATACAAATTGGTGAATGCACACTATGGTGGTTCACTTTTTGAATCATAATGCCCATTTTTGTAGAATGTCTTTTCTTTGAACACATATAACAAATAATAAAACTTATCAAATTTTGAAATTTATTCTACATTAACAACTTGATTATGAAAATACCTTTATAATTATTTTTCAATAAAAGTACACCCACTTTTCACAATGGACTTTTGAAATACAAAATTATGGATTGGTTAATAGATTGGAATGGTAGGAAATAAAAAGGTTCATATTGAATTATATTTCAAATTATTTGTAGGGATTCAATATATGGTGTAACATGAAATAATAAAATTTTATGTGAAAATCTTTTCTCAAAAATCATAATCAAATTTTAATTAGGGATTTTTAATTAAATGGTCAAAATTGAACCATATTTTCATAAGTCCCTAACATAGTTGTTCTTTTCTCAAAAGTTTTTTAAAGGTGTATATATTTGTAATATGTAGGTGGGCTCCTATTAATATGGACTTTATTGTTTTTGATAAATGGACTTTATTACCATTGAACCCATGGTACTAGAAATTTTCAAAAATTTAACACTATAAAATGAACTTTTGTGAACAATTGTCTTTTCAAAAAATGAGCCACCTTAAAGTACATCACCCAAATTCTAACTAAAGATATTTTAAAAACAAAGTTGTATTTCTCAAAGAAACCTTTTCCAACACCATACCACATGCTCCAATCAAAGGTCATTTGACCATTGTTTCCTAGGTTTTGGTGGTCAAAAGTCAAGTTACCCTTTTACTCATGGCCATTCTTTTGGTCATTTAACTTGTGTTTCAAATATCCAAATGTAAAATGCAATCTCACTTTTGATATATAATTTCCAAGACCTTTCCAATGGTTTAAAGAAGGCCCAATTTGGATAACGTGCTTGAGTCCAAAGACACTTTCTCAACCCAATCCATTTTGTCATGCCTTAATATTAATCAATCTTGAGCTCAAGGCTAGCTTAGAAATTTGATGTGAAATTTAACTTGTTAACATGTTTGGTGGGTCAATACTTGCTTGAATTATTATTATTAATTTCTTAGCTCTAATGTTAATAGTGCAATTAATTTGAAAAAATCAAACTCTAATGTCCAAGAATTTGCATAATGTCTACAATCGACCATTATAGAAGTGCAAAGGTTGACCAAATCTCATTGTGAAGTTGATTAACCCAAATTGTGCACCAACTACGACTATTGATGTGTTGCACAATATTACTTTTATTTTGTTAAATTATAATCTACATTGGGAATATCCAAACAATGCAATTATAATTGACATCTTAAGGGTAGAGAGAAAATTTGTCACATTGGTGATGATACAATGAACTTATAATGATACTCAAATTGATATCAATACTTTAGATGACAACCCTAATCATGCTCAAAAAGTGGAGAGGACTTCATATGCTTAACCTTGAAGAATCCAAGAATCTTAGGCTACCAAGCATGCACAAGTGGAAATGCACATACATAGCAATGGTCTATTTCAATTTTGTGAAGTGTCAAACCTATTCGGGAATTTTGGGCAAGGATAACATTCTTGCACCCAAATGGGACATTGTAAAAAACATTCACAGATGAATACAAAAGGTTGTTTGGAACATGTTGGGGGGAATAAAAAAAGACCAATGGTACGTGTCCAAGAATTACAAACATTTTGCTAATGGGTGTAAGCATGGTAAATTGTACATACTTTTTACCTTGTCAAGGCTAGATGAAAGTAAGCATAAAATAGCAATAAAACCCATGAAAAATGTGGTTTACATTGAATTTTTTAATTAAAAATATACATAAAAACATACTTATTCATTGTTGTGCATTGATTTTCAACTTTCAAATTGTTTCAATTAGTTTTTCGTTTATTTGTTTGAAATGCAAATAAGTTCAAACTCTATTTTGTGTAGTGAAAAACTCTTGTAATAGGGTCCAAACACAATAAAAGGAGCCACTTGAAGCACGTACTTTGTCCTTTCTAAGGACTACATTTGACACATGGTGTTCTTGCATTAGTTTAAAAACTAAATCTAATAATTTTTCATACAATTTTTTTAATTGCATATCAATATTTAGACCACATATGACACATTATAATTAAAATAGGAAATTTTTGCATCACACCCTACATTGCAATCAAACTTACAATTATTTTTTTAACCATGATCATAAATTTTGAATTTTATTAATTGTTAAGGACATTGAACATCAAAATCCAATATGGAATTAACACATAAAATTTTTAAACATTTTTTAATTGTTCAACACATGTGGCTTTATTGTATGAAGTATATTAGAACTTACAACAAATTTGAAAACATTTGGTGAAGGTTTGAGTAATAAAAAACACATTTAAATTTTAAAATGTGCGAAAAAACACTAGTCAACAAGTGTTTTTTGTATGTAAAAGGACTCTTCCAACATAATGAAATGACACCAAATTCATGGGATCCCAACTTCATGAATAAATAATCATAATTCCACAAGATGGATAAAGAATTCATTGAATATAATTAATGGCGGTCCTTCAAAGTAGTGCAAATATAGTTTTTCATTGCAGTCAACAAGTGTTTTGGCTCCTTTCATTGTGACTGCACCCAATAAAGGTGTGGGATGGTTTATAATTATATTTCCACCCATTTTTATGCTACTTGTTTGGTTTTATATGCATGATACAGGGTAAATCTAGAAACACTCATTTTTTTGTATACTAATGAACATATTTATTATTCAAGGTGGTATGCCAAAGGAAGTTACTTCCACTTTTTCCAAATGAAATAGAATAGAATAGAAGGTGCAACTTATTAAAAAACCAGTAAATTTTACTTAAATGTAAATAAGGTGCTCACAATTGGATTATGAAAATATACTTAAAGTACTTTCGATTTTAATAAAATGTCCCCTTAAAATTTTAATACTCCATAGCATACCAAAAGATATTTTAGATTTTCCGTAAAACATACAAAAAATGATTTCCCCTAAACACCATATCATAACAAGTTGTTAATATTAAAGGAGAACAAGCTAGGAAGCAACAACAATTTTCCATTGTATTCCGCCTTTTACAACAAAGCCAACCAATGAAAAAGTATAACGCTTAAAGTGATCAAACATAACTTCAAAGTTGTAATCATTTGGTGCAAAGTTTGTTTTCTTGGTTATTTGTTAGCTTTTATGTCATTTTAGAAATGGGAATGTTAGTTGGATTTTGACATGCAAGCCAATTCTTTGTAAATAGAGTTTCAATCTTTCATGGAACTTGAACCAAGGTTGTTTGATAACTATACAAATGTAATGCTACCCAAAACGTGAAGGAATACATTTCTTGATAAGGCTTTGTTTAAAAGTTGTTTATGTTTACCATGATTTGGAATCTTTGAGATTCCTTGGTTTGAATCTCATGTGATGTGGTTGTATGACTATAGGTCCATTGAATGAACTCAGTTATCCAAACACGAAGTCACTTTCCAATTGTTTCACTCATTGAGAACATGCTATAGTCTCTTCATGTAAATATTTTTCACACTCTCCTATACAAAGTGGCACTTCAAGTTTGTGAAGCTTGCCAAAATCATGCAAATCAAGGGTTTGAAGATCTTTTGCAACATCAAGATGGTGTATAAGCATGCTTAGCCTCGCCATTTGCATGATGAACAAGTATTGCATTCTTCTTATGAGGATGCAACAAGACAATTTGAAGGAAAAGCTTGTGAACACCAACTTTGATCACCTTACTAACATTCATATATTGATTGGATTAAGGTAATTATTGTTGATGTTGAAGTCTATGCATTCACTAATGCAATTTGCTTAGAAAAGGGGCATGTCAATATTTTGCAACTATCTACTACATGAAAACAACATGTTCAACCTTTGACCATGATGTGTTCTAGGATTACAAAGCATTAGTTGGCATGCTAATTGATGCAATTCCCTTGCATTGGGTGAATGACCCCTTGAACTTGGACATTGAAGGAGTTGAAGTACCTTTCATTCACACTAAGTGGAAAAATCATCTATGCAATGTATCAAAACCCAATAATTACTACAAGTTTGATGGTTACATGTGAAGTATTTGTAACAATTGTGGATGAAGTGAAGGTGATGAATACAAGTAAGTATTTTATTTCTAATGGTTTTCTTTTCATGTGCTTTTGTTTTTGCATTTGCTTATTGCTAATTATCTTTATGTAATGTGACTAATGCAAAGGCACCACAAAATCTTTAATTTCCAACTTCTACTTTCATGGATGCATTGGGAATGGTTTACCTTGATCATATTGGCAAGATTTAGAGGTAGATGAAAAAAAATTATACAATACTTACTAGTGATTATAGGGCATTATGGTCATATGTCACTCTTGAAGACTAAGGAATAATTGAACATAAAGTTGGATCCCATGTTATTAATCACAAAATTTAACATGTAAACCATTTGCATATTCAAACTTTCTATGTACTTTAAAACAAAGACTATGGGTTTATTCATGGTTAAGGTACATAAAAGGACTACCTAATAAAGAAAAAACTAATTTCAATTTTTATAACATTTATCACATTGTAATTATTGTGGATTTTTCTATGCCCATAATTATAATGATGCCATGCTAAATTAATATAAATATCCAATAATAAATTGGATACATAAATACCAACATAAACGTCCTTTTAAATAAGTAAAGTTTTTTTTAAATTATAAGTTTATGTTTAAAAATCAAAAGGAATGCATTAAGTAATGCAATTGACTTCAAAAATATTCGATGGATAAACAATGTTTTCATCTATGTTCAACAAATTATAGTCTTTGGATAAATTTGATTAGATTATACACCATGCAATTTTTTTGAAGACTATACAAATCATTCCAAAGGGTTGCAAGAAAAGGATTAACTTTTATGTTGGCCATTTGGTTGGTTTTTTGTATTCATTGCACTTAGAATTTATAGCCCCAAGTGTATATCACATATGTTAGACTTTATTATGCAAAAAAAAAAGAGTCTTTACTTGTCTATAGAAGCTTATTTAACATTTTTTGCAACTTTGGTTTTGAACCAAAATATTGATGTGCAAATACATACACACGTCACAAGTAGATTGTGAAAAAAAAAATTAGAATCTTTTGTCCAAAAAGTAGTACCCCAATTGCGAATAAACCCTTGTGCAAAAGTTGTTTTGACATAAATCCCCTTACATAATTTGATATTTGCAAGTTAAAATGTCCATAAATGATGTTTTTTTTTTACACCCTTTATGAATTGGAATGTGTTTCGTGTCAATTTTTTTTTTTTAAATTTCTAAAAAAAGACTCATTCGTATGATTCTTAGATAATTTAGTGTGATACAAAAATGGAATAAGTTAAAACCAAAAGTTTTACATCAAATGGGGAACTTTTAAATACCAACAAGACTTTGCAATGTCAATAAATGTTTTATAAAAGTTGGAAATGACAAACTTGTTATAATCTTGGTTTTTAATGAAATGAAAAAAATTCTTTCCAAAATCATAAATGTGGTTTTTAATTCACGATAAGGTTTGCTAATCAATTTCAACATCATTTGAAAGTTTTATGAACTTTTAATGATAGCAAAAATTAATGGAAATGGCAAAGTCCTTCATTCCATGATTATGTCAGATTTTTAAAATTTCGTTCACAAATATTGTCACCTAGGTTATGTGTATATATTTATATTAATGCTAACCAATTCATAATGTTTGGTTTATTTATGCTAGTTTTGTATGGAAATTTTCAAATCCTCCGATATTAGTATTAAATTGGTATGGGAAAAAAAAACCCTAAATATCAAGACCAAGTTAGTATGAAATTTTTTATATATAACAAAATTGTCAATATTAAGATTAGGTTAGTATGTCAAACAATTGATACCATACCAAGAATCCTATCAATCTCCAAAATAAATTTTGAATTCTCAAGCTTTGGATATCATTTAAATATATAAATGCCAACCACTGCATGTTCATTAAAATCCATATGCATTCCTCATTAAAATGTTACCATTAAAGGTTAATGCCTGGTAAGGTGGCTCACTTATGGAGTCATATTCATATTTCTATAGGTTATTTTTTGTTTAAATGGATGTGATGATAAATGTATGTTTCAATTTGTTAATTGACAATTGATTTTAAATTCATAACTTGATTATGAAAGTAAAAGTATAATTTTTTTTTGAAAATGTTACCTCTATTGTTAATAATGAACTTTTGAAGGGACAATGTATGGATTGGTTTCCTGACTACAATGGTATAACATCTATGTATTCATAGTAAATTTCAATTTAATTGATTTTTAGTGACTAAATATAAGTTGAAGAATGGAATAAATAACATATATATGAAACAATTTTTTTGAAAACCTTAACAAATTTTTTTTATGAAATTTTAAATGGTTTAAATTTGACCTTATTTTCATAAGTCCTTATGAATTACAAATTATTTTTTATTTTAATTTTTTGTTTTAAGAATGTTTGATTATGAAATATCTAAAAGGGCCATTATTCATATGGACTTTATAAAACATTTTTCCAACCATTATGAGTTTTTAAAAATTGCATCCATCAAAACAACTAACATCATCATCATTTTTTTAAAGTTTAAAAAATAGAATACGAATATTTGTGCCTAACCCAAAAGCCTTACCTAACCTTTGTATGAATCCAAATAGATCCATAGTCAAAATATTTTCACGTGTAGGGCATTTTTTATTTATCATATCTACTCATCTTTCTACCTTAGGCCATAATTAATATTGTTTATACATTTGATCTATTATGACTAATTTTGGTGCCATAGGCGCTATTTCAAAAATTCCTACCATAAGCAGTGTTTTTGTTTCAGCAAATTTCCACAGTTTGGCAAGAAAAAAAGAGAAACTTTGAAAGGCACAAAGGGTTTTTTTGGGAAAAAATGGACCCAAGTTGCCACATTATAAAAAACAAATCCAAAGATCCACGTACTTGACAAATTTGGAAAAAAAACACTGCTCAGTGCTCATAAGTAAGGACCTTACTTATTTAATGTAAGTATATAATAGGTAGAGACGTATTACGTAGTAATAATCTGTAGCAAAAATACAGGCTGCCAATATTGTTGATTTTTCTTCTTAAAGGATTAAAATAGCAGCAGGAAATCCATAAAGGCTAGAGAGCAGTGTTTTTTTTTTTTTTTTTTGCAAATTTTCGCAACTCCGCAAAAAAAAAATCAGAAAATGAAAAAGAACAGAAAAATTTTCCACCATTTTTTGAAACAGAAATAAATTAAGTTAGCCACATCTAGACCTAGGCACGTCCTGGGTCGCCACTTGTAGCAACACTTCTGTAAATATGCTGCAGCCCACCTAGGACAGTCGCCATTTAACGCTAATTAATTAACTAATGCTGGGGATCCTCGCCAGTGGACCTACTTGAGGAATTTGAAGAGAAAAACCCTGATAATGAAAAAGCCCCCAAAAGGCCAACAAAGCCTTTACCTTAGAGCATAAGCCCAAAAAGAAGAAATAGAGATTGAAAAGCCAGTTGTCCTCAGGTAACATCTTGTTTGAACTTTGTACTTTCTCCAAGCCATTGCAATATTGTTTAAAGAGATGTCATACAATAACAATTGAAATGAAAACAAAAAGGAAAAATAGGGGGCGAAGCAAACTAAAGCAAAAGAAAAATTTGAACACTAGTCCTTGTAGCAATACAACAAACAAATACACATTGGATGATGGTTTTGAGTTTGTTGGTGAGTCCATAGTCCATAGAGAGTGGAAGTTGTGCTCAAACAAGGGAGGTACCTTTATTTTTTTTAAATTTAAAATTTTGTATTTTGTATTTATAACGTATTTGGAAGAAGAAGATGATGCTCAATTGCTGCACAGAGTTCTTGCGCTAATTTGTTTAGTTTTAGTAAAATTATTTTTGAATTATTTTTTTGTAGCATTATGAGGAGCTCATTAACTATTAGTTAGTTTAATTATTAACCATAATTCTTGATTAGAATTTAGATTTATCAAGTAATTCATTGAATATTAATTAAATATTAATAAATATTTGATTTATTGATTCTGAATTTATGAACTAAATAAGAAATTAATTCAATTAATCACAATAATAACTAGATAATTGAATTTGTGAAATATGTTTATAATCTACATAAATATTAATTAACTAATACTTATTATCTATTTACAATAACTCTTGATTAGTAGATACAAATTATCAGATAATTAACTGAATATTAATTAAGTATTAATTAATTACTAATTGAATTTTTGAAATTTTAATTAATTTTTTGTAAGCTAAATAATTTCTTTTTAATTAACTATTTTTTATTTACCATAAGTCTTGATTAGTAAATATTAATGATCAGATAATTTAATGAAAAACGAACTAGTTGGTAATTAACTTATTCATTAGTTATTTATAATTTGTAGCTTGAGTAGTTGTTTGAAATGAAAAAAATATTAAAAAATCAGATAATACTGAAAATTATATATTAAAATATTTAATTGGTTAAATAATCAGATTAAATTATGATTTAAAATTTTAAAAAATTTATTAATTATTTGGTATTAAAGTATTAAATAATGAATCAATATTTTAATTAATTATTTATTATTCTATAGTTTACATTATTTAGTCAAAAATTTGAAAGTATTATTTTATGACTAATGAATGTTGGTTTGACATTAAGATTTTGTCATCATAATATGATGTTGCCACTAGAATTTAATTATACATTAAGATAAACATGGTATATTCATAGATAAGGCCTCAATCTTGGGAGAAACAATTCTATACTTAAGGCACCTGGAGTCCAAGATGCGAGAGCTGAAACAGATGGGAGACTTATATTCAGATGATGACAACACAATGTTTAGCTTTTGTGCTCAGGATGCCAAGAAAAAAACTTGTTCAGATTTGTGGAACAAGTGTTAGATATAGACAGCGTGTAACTAGAGTATATCAGAAAGCTCTCAAGCGTGCAGAGGTTAGATCTCGCCTTTCTCCACTCTGTAGTCAGCATGTCAGAATCTACACCTTTTACCTCCTTTCTAATATCCTTCTCTTTGTGGTCTTGCTCAGTCTGTTGCTTGAACATGTCGCTGCTCAAGCTGGACAAGCTTGCTGACCTGCACCAAAAGATGAAGTAGCTGTTTACTTTGTTGTTCAAGATTGGTGACTTGTTGCAGGAGGGTAAACATGCCCATCACCAAAACACTGCCTGGTAACCAAAAAGGCCATATAGTATATTTGGGTTCTGAGAAGGAGACATCCACTTCTGGGTCAGCATTATGGTTGTCACTTATCACCAAACGCCCGTAGAAGGTGAAATTGTGTTTGGCATAGGTGAAATTGTTTTCAACAATTAAAAAATCATGTTCGGTTATAGAGAGAAACTCAAATATAAATGTGATTTTTTTGGCCACTTTAGAATGTGGTAGTGTTTGGTGACGGGCATTGGAGCAACCCCGAGTGGGAGCAAAAGCTTGTGACATTATGCAAGGGGGGTAGCATTGAGCTCATTTTACTGTTGGATGATGGGAATGTTCTAAGTCAATTTTCTCATTTTTGTGTTTGGGGTGGATTAAACTAAGTTTGGTGACGGATAATTTGATCAACACAAAAACCACATGAACATGTTTATTAATCCACAAAGGAGGATGGGGAGATTATTATTCTTTTGTGTTTGCTTATGGGAGACAGTTAGCACAGTTTTGCCAAATGCCTATGTTTGGTATGTAACACCAAGTGTTTGGTGATAGGGGTCCATGGGCGCAGTAATCAGCACACATTTAACCATAGATGCCAAAACCTTAAATTGTAACAAAGCCCCAAGGTTTCCCCTCAATTTTTAGCACTTTGTATTCCTGCCAAAAATCCAAGGAACATCAGCAACAACTTCATAGAATTGAATTGAAGAGGTTTTGAGGGCATATGGGCTAGACAAATCAAGATCTAACATCCAAGTAGAACTAGATCATACAAGACTAGAATTGATAATAGTGAAGAAAGAGGAGCAACAGCCAGGTATAGAAAATTTAGACCTCTCAGTGGTAAAAGAAGAACCACAAGAGGTATATCAACAACGATAAGATATTTTAGTAGCCAAAGGAAAGTTACAACATTAGAGGGGCAACTTGCTAAAAGGGTTTTGGTAGATCAGCTTTATAGTTTGCATTTTAGTAAGTATATACATTATCGTTGGGTGCAGAGTTCTATAATCCTCATATATAGTGCAAATGTTCACAAGAAAAGTAAGTTTAATCAAGCAACAAGAAACTATAGTTTGACCTACACACCAATTGTTTGCACACAAGGAATAGACCAAAATTTAGAATGGGATGATTTCAAAGATTTTTATGCATTGACCACTTCTACTCTTGAGTTACAAGCTTATGCATTTGAAACATACCTTGACCTTGCACATTTCCTTGCTTCTTGGGCTAGTTACAGAAAGTTCAAGTTTGTACCACTTGTAGGGCCAAATCACACACCCTCATCATGTTGGAGGCTAAGTCCAAGTAAATCTACTTCACAATGATGATGAATGTGCCACATAGAAGGAGATCTGGTTTTTAAGTGTTACCATCAAAAGACAAGGAAAATGACCTACCTTCATGTGCACCAAAACCAACAAAGAAGCAACAAAAGGTTAATAGAATTAGGTCCATTTTTAAATGGGGGAGGGTTATGAACCATTGAAGCATTAGAGGAAGCCATGGATGTTGTTTAATGTGGAACAACATCATTGCAAAAGGGAAGTAACCATTAGAACATTATTATTACCTCATTGTATAATCACTTGAATGGTGATGCACAATCTAAAAAATGTGGACCACATGGGGTACTGATAGAGGAAGAAGTTCAAGTTGTTGCTGCTTGGATTTTGGCTATGCAAGAAGTAGGCCTCTTAATTAATTACATCAATTAAAGATGAAAGTGGCACAATTAACTCAAACAAAGCTTACACCGTTTCAAAATGGAGTACCAAGCAACAATTGGTGGTACTAGTTTAAACACCAACATCCTAAACTAAATATTCGCATAACAACTTAGATATAAGCAAAGCTCAAGGACTAACCAAAGCACCATGCCAAAGCTTCTATAACAATCTACAATCCATGTATGAGAAGCATAACTATGATGCAAAACACATTTGGAACTCATATGAAACTAGGATCCAAGAAGGTAGATAGTAAGGTGCAAGAGTTTTGGTAAAACAAGGTTCATTTCAAGTTTACAGCATTGTACTTAGGTCCCAAAAATGATTGACTATTAACTATGTTGTCAATGCAATTGGAAAAGCCTTACCAAGATTTTATATTTTCCAAGGAGAAAAGTTATGTGAAAATTACATAAAACTTTGTAAGGCAAGGTCATGTATGGCTATGCAGACAAAAGCTTGGATGACAAGTTTTCTTTTCAAAGAACAGCTATTGATTTTCAAGATGTCAATACCAAACAAGATTTTTCAAACCAACAAACATCTATTGGTCTTAGATGGGCATGGGTCTCATGTGACACTATAGGTAATTGAATACACAAAAAAATTTGGTTTGGACATGGTCATTGTACCTTCATATACACTAGTGTGAACCTGGTGCATAATGCACCCGTCGAGCTTCTCCCAGTCCGGCTCTTCTCCGCCTCCCGCACCTCCCACCGACCCTCCCCCTCTGTGCCCCCCGCTT
>Ga0116229_10002416_pt1 | contig 30146 bp, 24 predicted proteins | sample S1TSphgellanicum_3_FD_87313 | JGI IMG/M metagenome (GOLD analysis project Ga0116229, IMG submission 87313) | Host-associated microbial communities from peat moss isolated from Minnesota, USA - S1T2_Fc - Sphagnum magellanicum MG | ecosystem: Host-associated > Plants > Peat moss > Unclassified...
ATGTTTCAAACCTCCTCCTCTCCCCCCCCCCCCCCCCCCCCCCTTCTTTTTTCTCTTTTTTCTTTTTTTTTTTTTTTTTTCTTTTTTTTTTTTTTTCTTTTTCTTTTTCGTTTTTTTTTCTTTCTTTCATGCGTAGAAACACGCCCTTCCTATGGCAGAAGGTCTTGAAGCTATCAAGTAAAAATTTAAAAATAAAACAAAAAAATTGGCGGCAGCGGCTACCATTGTTGTAGAGTAGCATCTCGCTATTGCGACGTGAGTTGTAGTGTCGCCATCGCGAGCTCCAACACCGCCATCACTGTAGTGTTGTAGTGTCGTGGGCTGCAGCACAGCCATCGTCGCAGCACTATAGCATCGCGTGTTGCAGCACGGCCATTGCGGTAGCGTCACAACGCAGGGTTGCAAGTTGTAGCGTTGTAGCGTCTTAGCTCATTGCGAGCTATAGTGCCGTAGCGCCACAGCGCAGGGTTGCGAGCTACAGCGTCATAGTGCAGGGTTGCGAACTGCAGCGTCGCAGCGTTGCCATCGTTGTCGTGTCGATACGTTTGACTTTCGACGTCCAATGTTTGTCGTCTTTTGTGTAATGTTGGATGACGTCCGTTGCCGCCCACGGACTGCCGTCCACAAACTTTCGTTCGATTGTCGCCTTACATCCTGTGGTCATACGTCCTACGATTTTACATCTTGCATTTTGTCATCCTATGTCCTGCATTTTGTCGTCCTGCCTTTCCATCTGATGTTTGTTTGACTTCCATTCGACTTTCGTCTGGCCTTCATTCGACGTCTGTTTGACCTTCGTCTGAGGTCCGTTTGACCTCCATCCGAGGTCCGTTTGACCTCTGTCCGACGTCCATCTAACGCCGGTCATTCCCGACGACACACCATATTCTTCAAACTGTATGTTGTGTTAAAACTTTGTAGCTAATGTTTTATATTGCTATAAAATTTTGGGGCATGGGACAACACCATGTCCTTGGATGATGAGAGCACTACCGCTCATCCAGAGCCAAGGTATCAGTCACGAAGTAACACACAATCTTTTGAATTAATATCTTTGAATTCATGATCTTCCCAACGGTACTATCAAACATCTACAGTGCCACAATCATCTAGTATAACTCCTATTAGGAATTCACCTTTAGGTTACACTACATCAACGGTACATCAGAGTCCATTTGGAGGGGTTAATTAATGGGGTACACTTGCTGCTGCACCTGCTTTCACACCATCACTGTATATTTTGCTCCAAGTTGTAACCTCTACACCCATATACACCATGGATGTCAATAGTTCTTTTGGGAGAATTAAGAAGTTCAGCGGAAGGCCATGTATCATTTCTTTGAGGGAGTTCAAGGCAACTTTCTGAACTGTGGTTTGTGAATTGGAGCTCAAGTATGGCGCTAATTACACCGAGGCGTTTGCATGCAAACAATTGGTCCACTATGTGCACTATGAAGTTTTGGATGTCTACGAGCAACATTTTGCAAGGATTTTGGGAGTCACCCAAATTCCCAATCCAGCTTACGCCATAGCCATCGCCTTTCAAGTTGCATTGTAAGTTGCAATTGCACATCATGGGACTATGCCCAATAATCTAGACCCGATACCTATCTTAATAAACCTTTCTCTTTAACAACTCATTGTTGCAACCGGAAACAATCCTCCCACCATTGATGTGCTAACTTTTGCTAATCTAGTGGGGGAGTTCTTTCAAGTTCTTGAGCTGGAATTTCTACTCAAGAATTCTGAAATTTTTTTGCAGCTCTCCACCTTCTCTTGGTAGAAGGAGGAAACCCTCAAAATGTTATACAAGAGGCTTCTCAAATTCAAAGAGGATACCCAAAGCATCACAGACCTGGAAGCTATCCACTGATATCTTCGTTCGTTGGAAGGTACTCCAACACTCCATGCGTAAGTTTTGCAACGGGTTTTTGCAGAATTTAGAGATTCGTACACTTTGCTGAATGTGTACAACATTTCCGAAAAGTTAGAAAAAGCTCATGCACACTATGAGGCCAATACTATGAGGCCTCCATCACGTTCAAGGCCTCAGCCTACACCAACTGCACCAACCAGATCATCACATTTTTTTTCAAGGGTTAAAGCGTTGCATTTGGCTGCACCCATCCTACTTTTTTGCAACTACTATGGCAATCTTGCCCACAAAGTTAGTGAGTGTAACATTGCTTGTGAGGATCTCTTTTGTGATTATTACAAGAAAAAGGGACATCAGGAAGCTATCTGTTTTGCCAAGTTCCGGGAACGGAAACAACTTCGATTACCACGACAAAATCTGCCAACATCTTTTGTTGCCCCTCAACCAAAAGCCAAGGCACTTCAGCCTTCCACTCAGGCTTTGCCCACCAAAGGTAATTCCAATAAAAATGCTAAGAAGAAGGAACACAATGCTGACAAGAGGGAGGTGCTTCAAGCCCATGCAATTCAAGTTTAGACTCTACAAAATGAACTCAAATCATTGAGGGCCCAACTTATTAATTTAAAAAACAAGTCCTCCCAACAGCTAGTCATGCCCAACCTATACAAGGTTCAGGATCACAGGAGGGACCTCCTAGGTCGTTCTATGGCCTCCCACACGATGCCATGGTTGGGGAGTATGTTTTTTCCAATGCACACAATTCTAGTCTTACACCAAAATTTGCTACTTTTTTTTTGCCCTTCCTATGTTGCGGCACAAGAGGCTAGTGTGGCACCTAGAGTTTCTGCCATTAGGCAGGTAATTCAGACTGATGGACTCGCATCTAGTTCAAGTCTTATTACTAAGGCTAGAAGAGTTCGAATAATCATGCCACAATCTTTTCGTCCTCTCAACACGAAAAAAAAACACACCTTGTTAGCGAGGGGGGAGGAGACTACTACACCACAAGCTATTAGGGCATCAAATTCCCGTGTCCCAGGAGTACATGTACATAAGGAAAACACACAATTTTCCATTGATCAGCTTATGGAATGCCAACTTCAAATGCTTGAAGTGGTACAAAAGCTTGTGAATACACCATTGTTTAGTTTTTAAGATTTGAAGTTAAGCACTAGGGACATAATTGTAGTATTAAAGGATACCCTGAACATTACATCAGGTCCTTTGCCAATCCCTGATCCACATGCTACAAGGGTCCCATCCAACACCTTGGAGAGTCATTCGATTAGCTCACATGTTGTAGATGGTGTTCGTAATCTGGTCACTAGTTCTAGCATGGTTAAACTAGTGGGTTTTCCTAACTTTGATTCTACATTCACATATTAGAAGGGAGTTAAGAAAACCTCATTTGTGGATTTGTTACTCAGCCAAGGTGTTGTGGATAGCCATTCTTTCCACAAAGTCTCTCACTCATTTCCAAAGGTGGTGCCTAATGAAAGAACTTCCATCGCCATTGGAGTTGCCATTGTCGACAATATTGGGTTAGTAATCCAAGTGGGAGGACATACACCCAAAGTGGTACTTTTTGATACATGTGCTCAACTAATGATTCTTGGAGTTCAATTCGCCAAAAAAGATGGGCAGCTTGACTTTAAACTATAGAAATCTATGTGACAGATTCGCACTGCTAGTGGGAGCGTAGAGGAGGTATTTGGGGAAAGCTCGGATTTGATTGCACTTAACTTCAATGAAGGTACATATCATGAGCTTTGCTTATAGGTTAGATGATTAGTCACCAATGCCACCAGTTATGATGTGCTCATTAGGCAAGAGGCTGTGTTTCCATTAGGTTTCACAATTGATAACTAGTTCGAGCATGCGTACTACCGAATGGATTGGGAGACTAATGGCCACCACCTAGAATACATACCCCTTGATTTACATGGGAACCATAGTCCTATGGTTCACCATTGTATGTTCAAGGAAGCACACAACATTTCTTACATCCAACAAGCTAGCCACGAGTGGATATAAGGAGATGAACAGGAAATAGTTTATGCCCAAGCTACTGAAAGCTTGAGGGTGGTTCCTACTGACATTCAACATGGATCAAAGGTTTTACAGAGGTTCAAAGCAGCCCATGAGCCTTTGGTCAAAGCTTTGTCTAGTTTTGAAAACATGGAGAGCCATGGTGAATCGACTAAACTAGTACTTCGTTAGCTAATCGCTTCGACACCACCTAAGGAAGGGATTACATTACTAGAGCTTTTTGGTGGTATTGGTATAGGTCTCGAAGCCCTACTACAGTCAAGGATGGTGGTTTGGAGGTATTTTTATGTAGACATTGATCTTATTGGAAGGCAAGTGGTGGCATTAAGAATGATGGAGCTCACAGCTAGATTTTCACAATAGTTTTCAACCACTGTATGGAAGGCCAATTCACTTTCTTGCCTTCTGACATACAACTAATTCAAAAGAAGCATATGGAATTACTTGGCCCTGTAGACCTCATCATTTCAGGTTGGGAATGTCAAGGATTTTCAGAGGTTGGATTTGGAAAAGGCTTAAATGACACAAGATCCGGTCTTTTCACAGACATGGTATGATTGATCACTTGGGTTCAATCCATTTCTCCTACGCTTGGTTATCTAATTGAGAACACCCCTTCTCAGTTTGACCAAAGGGAGATAGTCCAAGGGCATTACACGCTGGTCAAACATTACCTTGGAGAGCCCCTGCTATTCAATGTGACACAATGCAGTTCCTATACGCATTAGTTGCGCAATTGGTGGATCAACCTGACACCACTTTCAGTTCTGCAGATACACCATCAGAGACCCCAACCTATAGGTTTCTCACATATTGGATGATTAGAGCTCTTGCTAACTAGTTACAAGGCAAGAGAAACCTCTTTGGTTTCTTGCGAACACAATAGGAAAACCAAGAGGTGCTTGGCCTACCTTTGTTTCCTTCCCAGGAGCACATGCCTTTCAAGGAGATGGACTAGGCCTGGTGTATCGTCATGCTTTAGTCACTTGGGATGAACCAAGCCTAGAAGAAAATTAAAGGGCTATGGGGTTCCAAGCTTGCACTATTAGTCACACTAAGGTGATTAGATTAGAGCGTAACGCTTTACTAGGGAGAGGCATGGACCTAAACTCCCTTACATGGTTGTTGGTAACCTGTGTACTCTTTCAAATGTACACAACACCAACATTGATTCAATTAACTTGCAGTTTTGGTGATGCGATCACATGGCACCCCGACCAAGTACATTTGCCTATCTTCAACATTCTACATTTCACTCTTAGTGTTGGGGGGGGAGGAGGTACCATGTAATTTGACTCAAGTTGTGTCTGATATACTTGGAGGTACATCAACTTCTGGAGAAAACAATTACAACCTTCTACGAATCTACGTAGTTGGATAGTGGAGAACCCAATACACCATGTTTTCCAAACACACTTTCCAATTCCATTCCATGTGTTTCCAACTACCCTTTCATTATAGGAAACCAGCTCACCAAGAAGGAGAGAGACCAGGTCACAGACTTGCTAATTAAATATGAGAATGTGTTCGCATTCTCAATGAAAAACCTAAGTAGGTGTAAGACCATGCAGTTCTCTATAGACGTTACAAATGAGACACTTGTCTATTGGAGGAGGCATAGGTTGAGCAAGCATGAGTGGGAATTAGTAGATGAGAGATGTAAAGAGCTCCATGAGGCTAGTCTCATTTAACCATCAAGTTCTGATTTTGTAGCTGCTACATTAATGCCAACAAAGAAAGATTCAACTAGATTATGGAGTAAAAAAAGGATGTGCGAGAATTATAGGCCTTTGAACCTAGTTATACCTTAGGACATGTACCCTATGCCCATCCCTTAAGAATTATTTGATAGCATTGGAGATTCAAACATCTTCACAGTTGTGGATCTGAGGCAAAGCTTCAACCAGATTATGTTCGCTACAAAGGATCACAAGAAAACAACATTCCATGGAAGCAACAAGTTGTGGGAATGCCTTGTGATGCCTTTCGGATTGAAGAATGCACCTGTCTTCTTTCAACGAATCATGGACCAAGTTTTCGAAGAGGTAGATTTCCTGAAATGCTACATAGATGACATCTTAGTGCATAGCAAGGGATTCCTGCAACACTTGGCTCATCTTGAGGAATTATTCAAAAGGCTCCACGAAGTCAATCTGAAGATCCATCCTAAAAAGTGTGAGTTTGTTGTCATTTCAATAGTCTACCTTGGACACAGAATTTTGCCAAATGGTATTATGGTTCATTAGGCCAAAGTAGTAAGCCAGTTTGAAGATGCCCAATCCTATTGATGTTCACACGTTGAAGAGCTTCATTGGACTATGTAATTATTACAAAATTTATGTCCAAGACTTCAGTACTATTGCTCATCCTTTCTATGCATTGTTAAAGAAGGATGTTGCTTGGACATGGAATGATGAGGTTCAGGAAGCTTTTAACACACTCAAGGAAAAGCTTTCAGAGTTCCCCATTCTGAAAAGACCTGATTTCAACAAGGTCTTCATTCTACACACTGACTGGAGTGCTCTTGGTATTGGAGCTATTCTTGGCCAACTTGATGAGGAAGGCAAGGAATATGTTATCATCTATGCATCCAGAAGCAACAACAAGGTTGAGAGCAATTACTTTTCATACGAGGGGGAGTGCCTTGTTATTGTATGGGCTATCATACATTTCAGGCCCTATCTTTATGGCACCAATTTCATTTGTATACCGACCACCAACCTACCAAGTGGTTGATGACCAACGATAAGCTTATTGGTAAGTTAGCTTGTTGGGCATTTATACTTTAGGAGTATGAGTTCAAGGTTATTCACCGACCTGGTATTACACATCATAATGCAAATACCATGTCGCAAAAACCCCTCACTACCTCTGAAGATTTTTTAGAAGCCAGGCAAGACTTCAACCAGATTCCAGCAGTACATGTATCTGATGCATCTAATTATCTTGCACTATTGTAATGTAACCTGGTTAAGCATCCCATTGTGGATATATGGGAGGACTTGAACATTCTGAGGTTTCTTCAACATGGGGAATACCCTCCCCAAGTTACATCAAGTTAGCGGGATCGCATACAATAGCGGTCCAAACGCTACTCATGGAGGGACAATCACTTCGTCCGATGCTTACCACAAGGCGACATAGTGGTTCCTCCACCACATGAACGACTTGGTCTTATTCAAAATGTACACTCAAAGCTTGGACACTTTGGAGTTAAGCATACTTATAACCTTCTCGCTCCTCATTACCATTAGAGAGTTATTTATGTTCAAGTTCGAGACATCATTGCTAGTTGTGAACAATGTGATAAAATGAGAACTTCTTTTTCCTCTCGACAATTCATGCTTTCTCCACTCCCTATTCAAGGCATGTTCTATTGTTGGTCATGTGATTTAGTTGGAGAGTTACCACAAACCTCCAAGGGTAATGTTTATATCATGATTATGATTGAACATTTTTCAAAGTGGGTTGAGCTTGTTGTGGTACTGGACAAGTCATCACATAGCACCAGCTAGACTTTTTTATAACAGGTTCTAAGGAGGTTTGGGGCTTGTGCTAAGTGCTTTATTAATCAAGGATCAAAATTCAGAGGAGAATTCCAAGACCTATTTGACCATGGTTTCATTGACCATTGTCGGATTTCAAGAGATCAACCCCAAGCTGATGGCCCTGCAAAGAGGATGGTTCAAACGTGCAAGAAGGGACTTTGGAAGATTTGCCTCATTAGGAACAAAGAGGATTAGGACCTAGCCTTCCCTTACATTGCCATGGGTTACATGATGTCTAAACATGCCTCTTTGTCTCATTTCTCTCCTTACTTTCTACTTTTTGGGAGACATCCCATTCCACCGTCTTCCATTGCTGCTCAAATGGACCAGGTTATGGATTTGGACTCCCCAGCCACTTGGGCTAGGGTCATAGTAGAAAGGGTTGCTCTATTCAAGAGGGTTATGCCCATGGCCATGGAGAACTTATCGATTGAATAACATCGAGATAGCTTACGATATGCACACACACGAGGTGGCAATTACAAACGTAAGGTGAGACAATTTGATGTTGGTGACTTTGTGTATCTCCAACGGCAACCTAATGATACTCTCGACACTTTTTCCGATCACACTATCTTAAAGATTAAGGCAATTAGGCTTTCTGGTGTGTTGGAGTTGCAAAAACTTGACGGATGCACAATTTGGGATCATTCCAAAAATTATGTGCCCTGCCACCTGCCAAATTTGGATCCTACCATCATCACGTCGACTTGGATTCCTCCACTTAACTATCCATGTCAAGTATGTCAAAGGATAGACAAGCTGATCAGATGCTGCTTTGCGATAACTGTAATGGTGGATACCATTTCTTCTGCCTCAAGTCGGAGTTCACTCAAGTTCCTGCTAGCATTTGGTATTGTTCATCATGTTCTCCTACAGCACCGTGATTTCTATTTAGACCATGCCACATTTTTCCCAGCTCAGGTCTAGGGGGGTATACATGAGAATTTCATTTCAACTTCCTCTTGTGCATTATATATATATGTGCATGCATATATTTTTGGTTAAATATTTTATACCTTTGGCTGGTTTTAGTCTTTTTGTTTAGTAGAATTTATTATAAATTTACACCCTTACGACACCGTACGTCACAACATTACACATCACGACAGCTGTCATGCCTGTACATGGCCTCATAGATGATGGCCAGTTACAAACATGCTCATCATGCCTTTTAGGGTTAATGTACGTTTTTAGTGTAAGTGTACGTTCATAGGTGATTGTACATTATTAGGGTTTAGGGTTTCAGTTTGTTGGCGAATGTATAAAAGGCCAAGCTTTTCCTTTCTCTTTTTAGTTTTTCAAGGGTTCCTTTGTCAAAAGAGTTTCCTCCATAATCAGATAAGATTTCTAGATGCTCACGACAGCCATTGCACAACCACCGTCTACATACATTACATGTTCTTCTTTCTTTGCAATTCAATAATACATGAAAATTTCATTTCAACCTCTTTTTGTGCATCGTATATATATGTGCATGCATCTCTTTTTGGTTAAATAGTTTCTACCTTTGGCTGGTTTTAGTCTTTTTGTTTAGTAGAATTTACTATGGATTTACACCCTTACGACTCCGTACATCACGACATTACACGTCACAACAACTTAACTCCCCCTATATAAACTAAAAATGAGAAATTTTTTGTTGCACATTTGTTTCTATTTTGCAATTGGGGTCCAAAGAACTGCTTCTATTGGGGGTATGCCCAATGCTCCTAAAAAAATTGTTCAATATGGCTCCATGACTTACGCTAGTTGAATTTGAGTGAAACTAGGTACCATTTAATGAAACTAGGTATCAGTTCACAAGATTTGCAAAATTTCATGGTGAAAAGACTTGATTTAATAAAGAATAAGTCTAGGTGAAGACAAAACCAAAACTAGTGCTGAAACTCCTGTCAGGATCAATTTAATTAGAAAATAACTTTGGTTCCTCTTTTTTCCTGTGTACTTTTTCATCCTGACTTTTAACTTCAACTCCATTTTTGGGGATAAAGTAGGGATTACAAGTTACAAGGTCAAACTAGGGCCCAAAGACAGGGTGACTTTAAAAGGAACTTTAACTAGTGTGGCATGTGTCACTGGACCAATTGTCAACAAGATCTTGAGGATAAAGGCCAATTGTAATAAAAATGATTTAAATTAACTTTCAGTGACAAAAGTTACTCAAAATTCAAAGTCTCCCACAACTTAGGTCTAGAAATTAGAGAATCGCCTCCATTAAATCCACCACTTAGTGCTTTTCAATAATACCAGGAGCAAGCCCAATTTCTCAAAAAGTTTTGATTTAATTAAATTTTCTTTGACAAAATTGTTCAATATTGAATGACTCTTGCACCATAGATCTAAGCATTTCCAAACTAGCTCAGTGCACCCACCATACTCATCAAAGGGTTACAAGATTGATTGGTCAGAAGGGTTTGAGTAAAAGGGCTCAAAGGTCCACTGGCAGCATGACATATAAAAGTCAATTTAAAAAAGAAAATGCAGAACAGGTGTTCGTGGGGGGCTGTTTCTAATAGAGCATGAGCTTGAATTGTGCAAGGCCTCACATTGATGACCCTAAAGTTTGAAGGGGGTAACAGCATGGTAAAGTGTTTTAAAAAATTGATCATCCAAAATCAAGTTTTTAAATGAGATAATTTTTTACATAAACAAAAAAATAGATTTGAAATTAATTAAACCATTATGTATTATATTGAGTTTATGAAAAGTCGAATAAATTTTTTAAATCATTTAAAAAAAACAGTAGGGAAAAAGTACTTGTGAAATTGACTAATCAATGTAATTTCAAAATTATTTGCATTTTTAAAATTTTAATTTTTAAAATAATGTTAAATTAAAAATTTAATGCATAATATGAGAAATATCTTGTTTTTTATCATTCAAGTAAAAAATTTAATATATATAGTAATTTTATAATAGGTTTTTTATTAGTTTTTGTCACCTTGACAAATATATTATTTGAATAATCAATATATATATCTTTTATCTTGTGCACACCCAAAGAGGTGTATAATGTATCCCACCTAATTGACATTTATGTAGATAATTTAACCTTGCTCTTCCTCCTTGAACTCATAATTGAGTTTTGAGAAAGTTTGCTAATGTGGACTTTAATTATTAGCTCTGAGCATGAAAACTAAACCTTGTACTATGGTTGTGCTTATCAAGCTCTTAAAACTAGGTAAGTCATTAGCTTAAAAATAGCTTAACTTTCTCAAAACCTCAATTGTATACAATATTAGGTACCTTTCACCTAAGGATAGATTGTAGCAGGCCCATCTGTCTAACTCTGAGCACTCTTGTTCCTCAACTTGGTAGGCTGCTACGACCCCAGAGCCCCCTTTTTAGCAAAATGTGTACATTCACCTGTATCCAATACTCCTGAGGCTTATCTCAACAAGCACTGACCAAAGCACCAAACTCAAATGCAATAGTCCCCCCTTTAAGTCACAGAATACTAATAATTTCCATCAATGTGTACAATGTGCACTGATCACTCTCATGAAACTTATACACACACCTATCGACCATCTCGATTTAACCAATTATGCAAATCCCATTGCCCTTACATCGATTTGCAGAGTGCGCATCATAGAGTGTAAACAGCAAAAAATCAACAAAAGATTCACTATCCACTTCATAAAAAATAGGTGTTGTATAACAATTCCTTGATTATGAAATGAAGATGCATACACATAGCCTGCTTTTGTTTCTAAAATAATAAAATAAAATATTCTCGCTGTACATAGCCTTAGTATATCTCTTCCTCCTACCTTCCTTTCATACTGAACACACCTTCTGGAACCTTCCTGTTCCTTGGCTTCTTTGAGAAGTCACCATAATTAGTTTGTGAAAATCACAAGTGCCCTTAGTCCAATTAGAGTCCATTGAGTTAACTAACTAAGAGACCTCAAAAGTTTGAAGGCAAAAAATCTTCTGCAGCTCAGATCCATGTAAGATTTGCTTAGCCAGAAAATCACTGTCCTTATAGTGACCACATTTTGGGATTACCTTGTGTCAAAACTTAAAAGTGTTTTTGAAATGTGGCAAAACTTTCCCTATAATTTTTTTTTCCCCTCGAAAACTTGCCAAGTTTTTTTTCAAACAAAGTGGGATTTTGCCACTGAACATTCCTTTCTATTTTTTTGAGGTAGAATTTTTAGAAATTATACCAGGAAAATAAAATAAAATTGCATAGTAAGGAATACCTCGTTCATAGTTGATTTAAAACCATTGAGGAGTTTATAGACTGGAATAATCTTCCAAACCAAAGGCAATTAACAAATAGAACCATCAACTGTTTACTTGACAAATGCACTCATTTGCAATCAAGAACCTCACCTACTAAATTGAAGTTACACGCTCTGGAAAGACTAATGGATTGGAGGTTAGCCACGACATGCTTGCATGCACAAGGGCATTGTGGAGTGTGTGCAGTAGTGCCGCGTCACTAATTCTCGGCAAGTGGCGACCCTTCACACAAGAGACCAAACAAAACTCGCAACGTGACAAGGTCGAGGTCCTTATGGACAACCCCGTTCACATGCATCCTTGGGATGTTTTGCCACTCTATAAATCGTGACCGCCGCTTAGCTTTACATTACTTGACGGTTTCGAAGATTCGAGCACAGTTGTGCAGCCATTGTGAATAGTAGTTTCCATACATCACACAACGTTCCTGAGACTTCCAAGGTGTTCAATATTTTTCTTGTTTGTAAGCTTCTTCCTCTCTAGACTCGTGCAATAATGTGGCATGTTCGGCTGACTAGTCTGCTTTGCTTTTTATCGCGTCGCATTTTTGTCTCTACAGAAAAGTGTGTCGAAAGTTTGTTGTTACTTGTGGGGTTGCACTCATGCGTCATGAGCTTTGCATATATTGACTTGGAACATGAGCTTGTCATCTCATGAGGTTTTACAGAATCTGTAAAATTTATTGGCTCTCTGCCCTTCAGGGTAGAGGAAGGGTAGAGACATTGTGATGCACCCAGAAATGGGCCAAAGTTTGGTACTCCTACATTTTAGGGTCGTGCGTCCGGAGTCCACTACGGAAACATTTGCAGCGTAACTGATCAAGGACCCGCTTGGGCTTTTCACCATGCTAACCAGTAACCACTATGTCTTTCCAATGTAGTATGTTGAGACACTATTCCATTGATCTCGCATTGTTCGGAAGAAGCAAAGTGTGCTATCGGGTTTGGCTAGAGATTGTCACTATAGTTGTGAGCGATGTTGATGCTCAAGTTCTTAGATTTTATTAATAAACGCGGGTGCTATATTTTTCAGGAACAGAATCATCAGCAAGCAACGATGTCGGAGGCTGAATTGGACTCCAGAGCCCACGCCGGCGAGACTGTGGTGGAGGGAGGTACTGGTGGGAAGAGTCTGGACGCTCAGAAAAGGTTGGCAGAGGGTATGTATTTTCGCATTACGCTCGCTGAATTCTGTGGCTAGAGGGGCTTCGAAATATTTGGAACGCTAAACTCTAAACCTTGTACAACAGTCGCTGCAACAAGACTTGCAGCTTCATATTCCTTTATATACCTGTTGTGGTAAATTACTGCCATGGTGGTTTGTTGACCTGCAGAACGGGAAGTCTGCTTAGATATTTTACGATCTTTTACGTCGTTGACATCAAATTAGCTGACGAAATAAAAGTTGGATGTTTCCCTGCACAGGACGTAGCAAGGGAGGACAGACACGAGCGGAGCAGCTGGGCCATGAAGGATATCAGGAGATGGGAAAGAAAGGAGGTTTGTCCAGCAGTGGACAGGACAGTGAGACGGCCGCAGCTGAAAAGGGTGTTGAAATCGATGAGTCGAAGTTCACTAGCAACAAAAAGTAGTAAAACGGACATCTTGAAAACACTGCCCGCAGAGAAGCCAAATCTACTTACCACAAACCCTGACAATCTCTGTGATTCATGCTTCTACAATGGGTTTTCTTGCATTCTGGTGTGTACATAGTTTGATGCAGTCAAAGCTGCGAGTCAAAGCTAGAAGTTTGGTCTAGTGCAACTGTCAGATGTTTTACTTATGTTTCTTTTGTGTTCTCAGCATCAGAACTGTGTAGTGAAACAGTCAGTGTACTGAGAAGGTTTTTCAGTGGCAAAACAACGTTGTCTTTGCTGCGAATTTTGACAAAAACTGTTTGTAATGTTTGTTTACTTTTCGATTTTGTAAATTTTGACAAAAACTGTTTTTGATGTTTGTTTACTTTTCGATTTTGTAAATTTTCTTGAGTACGTATTATATAATATAACATCACAGTTTCCTAGATGTTGTAGACGAAGATCCTAAATTTTAACTTGTGTCGACTACAGATTTTTTAAGAGGGAAATAGCAACTGCTAATGCTTATATATGTAGCAATAGAAATTCTGCTCAGCCAATGAGGTCATGGAACATGCACCCCAAAGTTCCAGATTTTTTTATTGTTCCTATCAAGTTCCCAAGAGGTTACCAGAAAGTTTCCAAAATGTTTCCTGACATTTCAATTGATCTGTTCGAGATGTTCCCAATAGCATTACACTTTTATCCCATATACTCTGCCCAAATGTGTTCTCTTTTCACCTATATAAACTGGGCAAGCAAGTGAATGACTTCCAATTCACCAGGCTCCAAAGTGCCACTGATTTTTCTGTGATAAACCAATTAATCAAAATAAATGACTAGTTGCAGAGAGAGAAAAGTGGAGGAGGTACCCTCAATGTAATGAATTCAAAAGGGCAGACACCCCTCTGTTAATTCGAAGATGAATAAATACTCAATGAAGATGTTGTATTCTTCTGCACGATATGCAAAGGCATAACAAAACTTTATTAAATTTTCCAAAATCTGATTTGGCAAGGTTGAAATACATAATGTTAAAAAAATGTGAAGTTAGTATAACTGTATTTGGAAAAATGGACAAAATTTCGTCGATTTGGACTTGTATGTACTGTATCTACTATATATGAGGACAAGATTTCATTGATTTAAACTTGTATGTGTCAGTGGCGGGTGGTTATTAGAATAGAGGCTTGATTTCAAGCTATTTCCAAGCTGTTTTGACCTTAAAAATTGTCGAGTATCAACCGTGGTGATATGCTTTTTTCGATCCTCACTTGAATGAAACTATACTTTTGAAAATTGCCTTTTTGAAACATATTCAAATTACGAGAACCACCCATTGTAAGAAATGATATCTAGCGATTTTTCAAATTATGAGAACCACCCATTGTAATAAATGATATCTAGCGATGGTTCTAGCTATAGAGGCATGGGGGCTAGTCTAGAATTTACGGGTAGAGTAGGCTGTTGGATTCTAAAATTTCTAATTTGAAAAAAAATTAGTTTGAAAAATCTGTTGTTTCTTCTACCTTCCTACTTTTATTGATTTATTTTCTTTTTCAAGTTGAAAGAAATTGAAATTTCAATATAACTTTGAGATATTAGAAAATGTTGTGATAATTGTGTTCAGAGAACTGCCTAAAAAAATCAGGGTTATTGTCTTAGTCATAACTGGCCATCTGAGAAGTGTCAGAAAAAAAATTGAGACCATAACTAAGAAACAAATCTATTTTTTAAAAATAGAGACTTGGGCAATTCAATTAGGAGAAGAACCAGAAGCAGTGGTTGTCGAAAAAAATGAGACCCACCCAATGCTAGTAACTAGACAAGAAACATGTGGCAAGATTGGAGATGTTTTAAATAATTCTCTAGCTGTTTGCTGTTGTCATAAAAGTGTCCATGGGCAATTGAGGAAAATAGTAGATAGTTCATTCGAGTAAAGATGCATTTTGCTATATCTACATGAATTGGGTAGTTTTTGGCTATGAATTCTAGTGGCCTACTAAAAAGGTGGCAACAAGCCATAGTTGATGCAATTGCAAGGGAGATTTCAAGTGGTTGCAGACTTTGTTCTTCAAAAAAGCAATTCATCTTCAACAAAACCAAGAACATGAAGCATTGAAATCTTAACCAACTATATATATTTTGAAAAGAACAATTGCACACTTCCCTTTTCAAGAAAGGAATTCATCTTCAACAAAACCAAGAACGTGAAGCATGGGAATGTTAACCAACTATTACATACTTTGAAAGGAATCAGACAACAATTCTGATGAATGGATCAGACATTAAATCCGTGAAGGGATAATAATGATATGGTTAGCATTATCAAATGCAAGGGTTGCTATTTTAATCATGGCTTGAACAATTCACTGGGTTTAATTGTCACTAACATACCTTATCGAGCATCCAAATTCCACCCCAAAAGAATGGCAAGAACCACAAGAGGAGATTTGTCCTCCTTAGATTGTCCATATTGTTACAAAAGTTGTAGTAAAATTCTTGCAAGACCTCCAAATGATGAAGAAATGTCACCTTTACACCTACCTATAATCAATATTGGGGATACACAATCCCCATGACATCCACCACTACTACTCAGAAAATTGGGCATTCATCTCCCTAATTAGACCTGTGATAACATTCGCCATGATCCCAACACAATACACAACACCGCAAGCATTTCCATTAGTAAACAAATGCTTTTGAATTATACCATATGCCACACATGATACCAAATTCAGGTGTAAAGATCTTTACAAAACAAAAATAAAACCAATGAAAAAATCGCAAATGCAAATTGATGTTTTTGTAAACCAATGCAACCACTTGTTGCCTCTATAAAATAATTTAATGAAAACCAAGGCAAGTCTACAATTTCAAGGTAATTCTACAAACACCAATCCATACTACTACTTACCATTTCTACAAATCACTCATTAATCACCAAGGCTTTAGGGTTTAGGGCATCTATAAATCAATATTAATCACCATAAGCCTTTGAAAATCCAACACTTGAGTGTATAAATTTAAAAAATTGCCACCAAAAAGCTATGTACATTCAAACCCCAACTCCCACATTTGTAAATTCACAAAGACCACTAAAAGGCACTATAATTCCCTAAATTGCATATGTAAATCAATATAAATTATCACAACTTGTTCTACCAATCCAAAATTTAATTTTATAATTGAGCAATAAACACCAGAAACATTTACAAACCCAACATCTACACATGTGAATAAAAGTTCTCAACAAAATGTTCTACAAATCCAATTCATGAACTAAATTTGTAAGTAGAAAATTACCATCAAAAGCTTCTACAAGTCCATGGACAACATTTGAAAATAAAAAATTACCACCAAAAGCACCTAGTGGCCACAAGGTGTTCACAATTGAGTTTATAAATAAAAAATTACCACCAAACATGCTTTGCAAATTCAAGAAAACATTTTGAAAATCAAAACTAGAACCCAAAAGGTTATGTAGTTCCATGGACAACATCTGTAAATCATATGGGACCACCAAAAGTAGCTACAAATCTTGGAAAGAGTTTGAAAATCTAAACTTGAACCCATAAGGCTCAATAGATCCATGGATAACATCTATAAATTATAAGGGGCCACTAAAAGCATATGCAAATCTAGGAAAACATTTAAAACTTCAAATTGGAACCCAAAATGTTCTACAAATCCATGGACCATATTTATAAACCAAAAGGGGTCATTACCAAAAGCATTTACAAATTTTCAAAAACATTTAGAAATTTAAACTAGAACCCAAAAGGTTATGTAGATCCATGGACAACACCTATAAATAAAAAAGGTCACCAAAAAAAATTTCAACAAAAACATATAGAAATTTAAGGTATGATTTTGTAAATTAAAACTTACCACTATAAAATTTAGAAATAAAAATAAATCACTAAAAACATAAACAAAATCAAGGTATGATTATAAAATAAAAAATTTACCACCAAAAGGCTTTGCAAACTTCAAATTTTTCATTTTGTAAATACAAATCTAACCAAAAAGGCTTTGCAAATCCATGGTTGTTTACCATCTTTAAAAATTTCAAAACAAAAAATAGAAAGGAAACTCTACAAATCCTAATCGATTATTTTGCCAACCCACAATGCAAATGACAAAATACCATTAACAAAATGCAAAGCAGGCTAGGAGCTTACTTTTGCACTCATCTTTCACAAGTTGTACCACATGGGCAAATGTTATTAATTATGTCATTTACAACATAGCATCTATCTTTAGGCAAACTTCACCCCAATGAGCTCATGTTTTTTTAGCACTCAAAACAAATGCAAGATGTTCAATGCAATTTTTATTGTAGACCACCCATTTTGTATGAATGTGTTGATGGTCAATTTTTAATAGCCAACAAAAAGACTAGAATTCATCACCTTGGAAGGAAGAAGCGGTGACATAATACAAATCATACAATTAACTATAGCAAACCTTCAATGCAACTATGAATTCACAAATGAAGATATCCCTCCTTTTAGCAAATTTAGGAATGTATTCCATCAATAACAACACACAAGCAACCCTAAATAACATTGTATTTGAAACACAAGGAGCATGTTTGCCTTCCACATATATCACACAAAATTAAACAATACATTCACCTAGGATCCAAAGAACAAATAGAATAGAAAAGGAAACAAAAGTTTAACATGTTCACCTTTGTTGTTTGGATTGAATTATAATCAATTTGCATCATCGCCAACAAAGGATAATATTTTTCCATTACGGACATTTCAAAGGCTCCAAAATGGAATACATCTTGTTTTAACATTGTTTAAAAGTGTATCCCCCTTCATCTCCAAGATCTAAATCAAAATTTGAAACTTCAATTTTTTTTTAATGAATGGCTAAAAATAGTCAATACATTTTCATTATGATACCTTCAATCGTGTGTCCATATTAATGCTAAAAATTCTTTAATGTGTTTACAAGACAATGTTTTTAATATAATATGGAAACATGTTTAAAAAACATTATTTAACAACTCCACATTTTGTAAAGATTCTTTAAACATAGTTATATCATGCAATATCTTTTTAGGTCATAAGAATTTTTTAATGATTTTTTTCAATTGATGAAATGGAATATTCTTAAAACATTCCAAAGTAAACACTCACCAAAATGTGGCACAAGGTTGGCTCCTAATAGGGCAGATGCACCCCAATCCTATAAGATTGGATTACCAAGTTTGCCCTATGAACAACACAATTAACACCCATGAAAAATAGCACCCATGAATCCTTGATTAGATTTGTGACCTTTGTTTTCCCCCCATGAAATACATTCACTCCAAAACATAATAGGTTTTTGGACTCTTTTTTTTAGGTTGACTCCCCACCCTTGAACAATGCATTTATAATGACTTTGGTGAGGTTGTTAGAGGAATGATCCATCCACAACCCTATCAACACATACCAAATAGGCCCAATTCAATCAACCACACATGCACAAACACATTCACAACCCATTGTCAAGGATTATAACTTCATCACAAGACAAGGTTATGAACTAGACAAATTGTGTGGCTTTGACAATGGCATTTTCTACAAGTAGATGTGCATAAATTCAACAAATATTCAACATACTCATACCTATGCATGGTCAAATTGTTTGAAACCCTTAAAGCAAACAAACAATTCATACGAAGTTTGATATTCTAGCATTGGACAACTGTGGGCAAGAACATGAAATAATGTTTTCATTTGAACATTTTTTTAATTTCCTTCAACCATTAGTTTGTTTATTTGGTCCAAAATAGACTGGGGCCCTTTTGGGCATACAACCTCATATTTTTCAAATGGGCACAATCTTTTGCAAAGTATTTTTCACTTTTTTCATCGTAAGATTGGGCAAGTCATGAACAATAATCCTAGGACCTTGCCAATGTTTTGTTAAAACAACCCACTTACACCCAACAATCTTGTCTTTGTTCTACACTTCACACATTTTGGATAAATTCACCCTTTGCCACTAAGTCCTTTGCCCATGAAAACCTAGTTGCAAACTTTATTTAAAACTTTCTAATGATATATTTCATAAGATTTTTTATGCTTCTTTCCATGCCCATCCAATATGGTTTTTGCTTCTTGAGGTGGATCAAATTGTGGAAGTGGTTCCCCCAAGGAACCACTTCCATCATTTTTCAAAAACTTGCAAAAAAAAAGTTTTATATTTTAAAATTGAAATTAAAAGTATATTTCAAAATAAATTTTCATGTATTAATTTTCATATCCTACCACATTTAAATAAATTTGGGTTTAGGGTTTCTAAATATTTTTTATTTCATTTTTGAAAAGATTAATAATAGGGCATAAGAATGTGAAAGACATGCATAGGACATGTGTCATTTAGTTTGGATGCATTCATGTTATTAAATGCCAAAAGCACCCAAAAGACAAAGTCCTTATAAAGAGTGCATTGGAGTATCAAGTTGATGTGACATAATATAATTAATCATTTGAAGAAATGTTTTTTACAAGACAACAAAAAAATTGTTTTAATTCTTATGACCCACAAGATTAAACAATTATGTAAAGGTGTATTAAAAAAATTCTCAAAAATATGTGTTTTTAAACAAATTCAAAAGTTTATAGGAGTCCTTTAAGTAATGAAAACATTGGTTATATACACTTTAGTATGCTTTTGCATCCCAGATTTTTGTCTTCATCATTTTTACTTTGGATTCTAACAACATAATACATAATCAAGAGACCTATGCAAAGTTTTACAAGATTATATCAATGCATCAATTTTGAAGATAAAGATACACCTAAATAGTTGTTACAAAACAATGGCTCCTAAAAGAGAAAATGCACCTATCTATGGTTGATTTGAGTTGGAGGTTTTGTAAAAAAGTGGGTTGGACTTGGATGGAGCTCAAATGAAAGGTGTCATGTGAAGTAGATTATTAATAGCAAATGGATAAACGTAGAGTCCATTATTAGTTCAATGACAATGGAAAAAATTAAATAGTTATAAGGTGGATGAAATTTAAGAAAAAAAAGTAATGCCCCCATTAAAAATACCTATTACTTTAGGTGCTTCTTAAGATACCCAAGGGGTGGCCTGCCTAAGGGTGAGTCAAATTGTGAGTAAAATATTCCACAAAGTTTTCAATGTATATTGACTTAAGTTGAATTTTAAAAATGATTTCAAACACAAGAAACTAAAACAAAAGTTTTGCAAATATGTTGGATCAAGGAAGCGGACTAATTAGAAATTCAAGAGACCATGCTCCACTTAGAGGTGATTTTGGCTCATTAGAAAGATAGTAAGATCTTGGAAACATGCTAGAATCAAACATGAAGCAAAGATGTATTGTAAGTTTCAAATTCATAAACAAATTGAAACATTGGAAGATAGAAGAACGTGTGCCAATTGATGTGAAAATGTGGCATCAATGTTCTTGTAGGTTTGAATTCAAAAAGAATGCAATAGGGTATAATTTGGCTAATAGGAATCACTCTAGTGAACTAATGCTTAATTTCTTTTGTGATAAAGGCTATATGCACTAATGAGTAGTTCATTTTTGGACAAAAAAAATTCCACACAAAGTCCATGTTATAATGTTAAATTGAAATTTTTAATATAGTAACATTGGTTAAATTGTAATTAAGTCCATATATTAAAAAAATAACTCCATATTAATGGAAGCCCACTTAAACACCTCAAAAACCTTGCCTTTGGTAAAAATAAAATTAAAATCAATAAATATATATAACAATTAAGGACTTATGAAAACAAGGGTCAATTCTAAGAACATAAAAGTCCAATACTATGAAATGGTTAAAGTTTTCAAGATAAGATTTTCAAATATGAGTTATTTAAATAACAAAATTTGACATACTTAGTCACTCCAAATCATTTGGATTCGAATTCTATGTCAACATCATAATTTTATAAACCTCTAGTCAACATCATAATTTTATAAACCTCTGGTCAACAAACTAGTCCCTATTTTTTTGTTTCAATAGTCCATAGGTAAAGTGAGTCAATTTTTTTCAAGAAATAATTATACGTATGTTTTCATAATCAAGTTGATAATCTAAAACCAAGTCCCAATTGAAAATTTTAACATTATATGTTTTGCTAGGAGACAATAAAACAAGATGGGTATTCTTGAAACCAAAAAAGGTCACAAAAGTGAGCCACTCATTTGTGCATGTACCTTAAAAATTTACTTAAGTAAATGTTAAAAGTTTTGGATGAACTTTTAAAATAACATTCCTAATGTACTATAAAACCTTCGGATACATTTGAAATGATTTTAATGAGCATGGAATATTGAAAAGGATTTTTAAAAGCATGCAAGTAGTGCTTAAAATATTGGTTTTGCTACTTTAAAAACTTTCTAAAACGCTTCAAAGAACTAAAAAATGATATTTTTATGGGAAATTTTTTAAATAAACTTTCACAAAATGATATAATGCAACATTTTTTTGAGTCAAAACAAGTAAATTACACAAAAAAGTTGATTCATAAAACATGATTTCAAGAATATTTTCCCATTAAGGAGTTCAATCATCAGTGAGAGTGGCTCTGATTAGCTAGTTTACACCCAATACTTGTAGAAGATCATGAAAAGTAGTTAGGAAATATGCTTTGATATATTGAACTTTAAAATATTATTTAATTCAAAGATTAATATGAACATTTTTTTCAACTTTGTTAAAAAATTTAATATTTAAAGTACATGTTTAAAGTAGGTTTAAGTAGATTCATGGGAATTCAAGCAAATGTCACACTCTACTTTGTAGCCTTTATGTAGATTATAAGTAGATGAAATATTACATATTAAAAAAATTTGAATAAATGGGTGCCTAAAATGTACTTGTGGCTTTTCATCTTTTTCACATTCTACTAAAAATATATCTAGCTTGTAAGGTAAAAGTAGGTTTGAAAAAAATATTTATTAATCAATTTCAAACCTACTTGTTACCTATTTTTATTACACTAATTTTTTTCAAATTTTATACTCAATTCACTATAAACCCAATGTAGGCATGGATGTTTTCAAAATGAAATATTTACTTTCCAATCTACTTTCTTCTGTTTTTGTAAAAAACTATCATATTTTAAAATGGGATTTTAAGCAGACGACTTTTTTGGCCTACTTTAATGTGCTTTCACCCAAAGACAAAAAATGTTTGAAGGAAGAATCATGTGAGTTGAGTGAGCACCATCCACATCCAAATTGCCCATGCAATCACATAAAATCTCTCTCTTGCCATTCTTCAAAGCCGAAACAGCCACTCTATTTAGTCTACACATTCACTAGCTTTGAGGACACATATGTACAAACTTCACAAGCTTGACAAAACAAATAAAGTTCTGAAAACATAATGGGATGGCACCCAAGAATACTCATTTCAGCTTTCAAGATCCACAAAATGAACAATACACCCATAGTTGCAATCATATTGTTGGCAATAACAAAACATGATGGAGTGGATTCTAGTAATCCCAAGCAAATGCTAGCAATCCCACTTCATGAAGTTTAAATATAAGCTAGCGACAAATTAGTGCTTTGTGTTTCTGGCAATGCCAGCAAGAATCATGAAGCACACTAGCACCCAAGGGGAAGAACTAAAGCCAATGGGGGTGATGGCTATTAGGGTTTAGGAGTTATTTGGTGCTGAGGTCGCACACTTGCACATTGCATTCAACTTGGCAATATAGGCACATGCTCTCAATGGTAACTGACAGCATGCCAAAAAAAAATCCAGAAAAAAAAGAGGGTGGGTGCTAGTATGAGTATATACTATGTACATCTTATGTGTAACAAAAAGATTTGTGAAGTGTGACAATTTTGGAAAATTGAAAAACCTGGGATGTGAGCACCATAAATATTCTTTATTATAAAATTTTCAACCTTTTTAGTAGCAGCTAGATGTAAACCAATACACAAAAAAATTAGGATCAACCATACATGCCACGATTTTTACATCTCTTTACATGTTATGTTATTCATGGAGGTGAGTACTGTATGAGAATGTTTGCCTTTTTAGCAGCAACTGGAAGGAAATATGCTACTAGCCAACAAATTTAGAACTGCACTGTTAGTGTAACGGACAGATTTCACACAATCTCAACAGTGTAATGGACAGATTTCACACAATCTCTGCATCTTCGCAAGCATACCTTTTTTGTTCCTTGTCACCAAAATCCACCATGAACTTAAATTTGTACTAGGTTCTCAATGCCTTAAGACATTGCACTTGCAGCTTTTCCATTCCACTTCAGGGATGAAAATTGATCCCAGCTCCAACCAGTGCACCATCCCTGAGAAATGCATTATGACTCAATTGTGAATGAGTCATAAGTCATGTATGAGTTACAAAGGTACTAACCAACCCTGTATACCTGCATGCTTCCCCTCGCATGACCTAAGTAACTTGTAACTAGCTATGTAGAAGTGGGTAAAATGAAACAAGTACATATTGGGGATATAAGTTGTCACTATGTAGGTAGGTACCTACAAAGTGACGACTTGTATCTGTGACTCACATATAGTGACAACTTATATCCATTGCTGCTAGTGTAGCATGCACCATAGTCTAAACATTACAAAACCACCTGCACCATTGGCCCAAGTATTTGTTTCTTCCAAACCAATTGTCGTAATTGAATTGAATTTGCAATGACAAACACGATTCAAAATTCAATATCTCCCACATCTAAGGTCTAAGAATTTCCAAATCACCTTAGTTAAATCCTACCCACTAAGCGATTTCTAAGAGTGTGCCCAAGTTCTCCTAAAATGTTTAGTTTTGATTTAAATGAATTTTCAATGAAAACTTGTTTGATATTCAGTAACTTATCCATCACATGTCAAAACATTATGAAACCAATTTGGTGCACCCCTACTCATTGAGGGCTTTCCAACAATACCAAAAGCACAACAAGAGGCACCATGGTTTATGAGATGTCAACATGACAAACAAGACTGACATACAAACTACCTTTCTTCAGAGATGGATAACTCCCTTCGGTCTCACAAGTAGGTTAGACATGTGTCATAAGACAACATCTCCAATTGCAACCCTGTGGTGATTATGCCAGGTTGTTAGAAATATTTTAGGGTTTTCATACCTTGTCAAGAGCCTTTTTGAGCATTGGTCTTGGGAACATACAAGGTGCGGATTCTCCAGACAAGCGCACATGTTCTCACTCAGTGAACTTGTCATTCATCTACCCCCATTTTGAGAGTGCAAAAAAATGATTGCAATGGGGGAAATATATACAACATATCTTATATGCATCAAAGCAGCAAGTAATGTTTTCATACTCATATGTATCTCTGCTTTGTAGCATAACTGGGTCATTTGTTCTCTTGATTTGATTTGAGAGTTCATTAAAATTGCAGTTGGGGAATCATGTCATTGCCGAATGGATGTTTACTTAGGCTCTCACCAGACTCCTAAAGCTCCAAGGTATTTTTCCTTCTTATTTGGAAACAGGGTTTGGTTCCATATACACATTACACACTCTCAAGACTAGAAATTTTATAAATATGACTAGTTATAAAAGGAAAAACTGAAAATTATGAATGTTTCAAGTTTTATAACGAGTTAAAACTGATTTGTGAAAGTATCAATCTTTACAACAAATTAAAACCAATTGCATTACAAAACAATGTGATATTTCTCACACAAAAAGCCACAACTCACGACACAATAAACATTGCAAATTGTACATTGTAATGGATGAAACCACAATGTTTATCTCACACATGTGTTGTGTGCCAGGCTTTTTGTGTGAGAAAGACCACATTCTCTTGTATCACCTACATACAAAGTTTAATCTACTTGAAGACTTTCTTACTAAGTTTGAAAAGTCAACAAGTTGACTAAATGGATATGACCAACCTTATACCACTACCAACCTGGTACAGCACTTGAAATATTACTAGGTATATAGCTACCTTATACCAATACCCATATACCAAGCAAAAATCAGCCTTGAAATTAATGCCAATACCAAATTGCAATGAAAGTTTTGAAAAAGTACCCAATACCAGTACCTACCAAGTATGAAAGAAGAAAAAAACCAATACTAGGACCGGTCCAGTATGTTCAAAAGTTGATTCCCACACAACATTAGAAAAAACATACATAGGTCCCTTGTCCGTAAATGAACGAAGCTAAAAGGATCCCATACATGAATAACCATGCAACAATGCATAACATCAAATATGCATAGTGGTGGGTGGCTTGATTTCTAAGGTGGTTGCCACTTGAAACATTGGAACAACTCAAATCCTGTTGATATGTTCAAGTCCACCAATCACAATGTAACGGCTTGTAAGCCATAATTTGGATTAGGTTCAGGAGTTAAATACCCCTAACGAGCATTGTCTAATGATAGTGTGACACCTTGCATTTTCACAATAACACAGATACCATGATACTCACCATCAGCTTCATGGCACCAAGTACAATTTCGCACAGCCCTTCTTTGTGACATGGGATAAACTCCTTGGAACACATATGCCTTTTGTTCTTCAGAAGAGAGCTGATGTGGGTTTGAAGCCAGGCCTTTAAGGTCTTATGTCAAGTTGGAATCCAGAAGCATGAAAACTGAAAAGCATCCCTTTCCTCTTCTCCAATACCCCCCCCCAAATTCAAGAGGAAAATATATTGCTTTCTCCCACAATCAGTAGCTTAAGTTCCATGTGATCTGCATTAGCTTTAATACATTAGACATATCCTGAAAGTCACCCAGTCTTCACCCTGTCTTTGGGCCTCCTTTCAAACCCAAACCCCTCTTTCAGTGGTATCTGCAAAGTAAGGAAATGTTATTAAATCTGGGTATGAAACGCTGAAGCTCAGCATTTAATGCACAAGGTTCGAGAGTAATTATAGTAGTTGTACAGGTAGGCGCTCCACTGTAACAGCAGTGGAGGCGCTCAGGAAAAAGGAGAGACAGGATGAAACTCAATTATCACCAAAATTGATGGTTTCCTGAGTTTGACCCCCAGTTGAATGCTAATGTATTTTTTTGCAGGTTTTTAAAAAAATCTGACCTCGTTTACGACCAAACGCAGGGTTCTGGTGCTGTCTTTCCCTTACTTTACAGATATCTCTATTACCTGCCTTTTTTAGGGTGGCTTACAATAGTATTTCGTTTTTAAATTTCTTGTTTTACAGCCCGTTTCTTCTCTGAATAGTTGTTTACACTACATTGTGCATATGATGAATTAAAGCTCATATTGAGGCTGAACTTGTAATTATAAAACTAATACTACTTGTGTGCTTATCTCCCTTAAAGCTTGAAACAAGTCTGCAAGCAAAGTTTGTAGCCATTTTCTATGAGCATCCGCATTGTATGTGCAAGTTCTGAAGAGGGTGCAAGTTCATTACATGTGCACAAGCATAACCTTTGCAAGTCTGGCTCTTTGCAAAGGAGGTTGATATAACCAGTTTGCAGCTCTCCATTAGTTACCTGTGTAAGAGCATCTCCGCCAGTGCTCAGTATGTCACTCTTGATGATAAAATTAAATGTCTAAGTTTAGCTGTGTTTTTTTGGCAACCCCACCAATAAAACTGTAACTGGAACTGCATATACATGGGAACTACTAATAGCAAACCACCTCGACCAATCATTATGATCGACCAATCAGAAATACTGAGCCGCAGTCAGGTTCAATTTATTACACTCTTTCTTGGAGGTGCAGACTGTGTTGCGCCATTTAGGCTCATATCATGACTTTCCTTCTTACACACTCATCTACGCCCACCGCTGAAACAGGTTTGGCGTGTCCAAGTGGTTAACCATATGTTGAGTGTATACATCAATACGCAAGCTTGGAAACTGCACTATCTCTGCCATACATTGTGAAAGGCGAATATCTAGTACTGTGCTCTGCCCTTTTGTCTTTGGTTTATATGGTTACTTATATGCTATAGAAGCCATCTAATGGAGTATAGATAGATATTCACATTTCATCTATTTATAATTCAATAGCAAAATATTACACACTAAACACAAAGGGTATGGGTGGCAAGTCCAAGAGGTGTATTAGAAAGTTACATGAGATCAAACATAGAGTCTCATTTCGGACTGTGAATCAAAACTAATTAGATTATTGATTTCAATGAAGGGAATATTGATTTCATAACATTTGGTAAATCTACATAATAATAGGGTACCACAAATTGAGTAAATACAGAAGTGCTTGACATTCATCCCATGTATAATTAGGTAGCAATATAATACCCTCCAAATGCAAGGGGGTACCCAAATTTTTTTTAATGGTGGCTTCCCTTCATTCAAGTTTTAGGAATAGAGGGGTGAATGCATGAACGAGTGGATTAATTTTGGCAAATGATTCTTTTTCAAAAGGTCATTTTTAATATTATAATTCATAATTAACTTCACTCTCATTAGTATATGGGGATTATGTGTCAGTAACAAACTAGTGAAATCCATATAATTGATGGTCATTGGAGAGATATTTGCAACATGTGTTTTTGAAAAAAAAAATTGAAAAAAGAATAAATTTTAAATTTTAAAAAACTATTGTATAAAGGTTCAATTTTGATCATTTAAAAGTTCATAACTAATTTTTTTCTTAAGATTTTTTTTCAAAAAACTTCATTTTAAAATTTATTATTATTTTCTACAACACATGTTGAATCTGTAGAAATTCACATATTAAAAAGTCCTTATATAAAGACATTGTTGCTTCACTAGTCCATGTGTTGTAACTTCAAAAATTCACTCATTTACTTTAGGGAAATTTTTGAAGAATGTGATTGCATATATGTTTTCATATTTAACTTGACAATTTAAAAATAAAGTTTATTAAATAAAATATTTGATTTTAATGCATCTCATACAGGTATTGAACAACATGCCCTTGCAAAAAAATTGTATTGTGAGATCCAAATTGATTCACTTATTCTTGCATTCACCCATTATGGATCTTGGCATGGTTCTTGCCAAAACCCTAGATCCACAATTAGGATTCATGATTAGATCCAGGAAAGCTCTTGAAGCTCTGAAATCTCAAAGCCTGGATTTGTTCTGGTGAGCTCATTTCTTCAACCAGGAAGTCCAACTAGCACCACCATCTGGTTGTCGTTTTGTAGTAGCAGCAGCAGAAGTGTCTGAAGAGGATTCAGACACTGCTGGGGGAGCTTGTGAATGCCTTGGAACTTTGATGACTTGAAACTCACCTTCCACTTCACTGATAGTGATGGACTTGTTGTCCACACACTGGTCGGAGTCCACTGTTATCTGTTTCCCAGCGCCGGCACTGGCGTCAACACTGGTTGCCAGAGTGAATCTTTGATAAGTTGAATTGGGGTCGACGGAAATTGTGTGAGTCCCATCTTTCTCAATTGTCGTAATGGGATGGTTCCCCACTTTCAGCGTCAGCGCCTTGGTTGTACGGTTGACAATCTCTGTAGAATTGAGACCCATTTTTTGTGTAGTTGAAGAATATATGATGTGCACTCAGTTTGTTTCACTTCCACCTCCAGACACAAAAAGAGATTTAGTAGAACAAAAATGTTAGTGTACTCATTTCAATGGTAGCTCGTCACTCTATAACTATCTTACTTTCTACATCAATATGTAACTCGCTTCAAGCTATGATTTACAAGATTTTACTAAATCCGAATCCTGCAAAACTCAATCCAGGCAATAAAAAATATCATTTTGAAATACTTATCTTACCGGAATTCAGATTGGGGGGCTTGGAGCTGCGAGAGGGCGTACTGTGAGTTTGTAAGCTTCTTTCTAGATGCCAAACTCAAATGATTTCTCGTAGACTAGCGGCTGGTTTGGACAGTGTGTCTCTCCAGGCTCGATCGCACGCACAATATTTCTTGTGAGGTACAAGAGAAAAAATAGACAAAAGCTTGAGTCGAGACGTCAAACAATTGATTTCTGAAGAGCAAAGATTGAATGTAAAGGTATACAACACTGCGATCTAATTTAAACGAGTTCTACTTGGAGAAACATTTCGGGGAAATGCATATGGGTGTTGTTTCTTGAACCAAACGCTGTAATGCAAATACCTCTTCCTAGAAGAGAGCAAGCAAGTCCGACACTTGAAAATAAGTGACCCTCCCACTTCCCATCACTTTCCATTCAAGTCTCCCCAAAAATAAAGAACAAAGCAAATCACGAGGAGCTGCAAAGGATTCAATGCCACAAACATAGCTTTACTGACAAACTGATTGTCTAGTTTGCACGACACCACGACTGCGCAGTAAACACGTTCTGAAAAGTAAACATTGTACTCCAAGACTTGTGCTCTTACGCGCCTGTCGGTCGTGATGCACACGATTTCTGCACGCACGCAAACGACAAACCAAAAGTCGGCAAACCAAAGTCGAGCCACAGTCCCACCAGCGCACCATGCACTGGATGCCCGTTATTACTCAGTTGTGGATGAACCTCAACTGAGTTAATATTTGGTTTCACCTTGGTAACCCAATTTTGTAAGAAATAGGTCTCATAAATAGGTAGATAGGTAGGAAAATAGGTAATTACTAACTAAGTAGATCTATGGTTCATAGAAAGACTAGTGTGAACCCCATGCATAATGCACAGGTGTGTTATTTCAACAATGTTTGGTCGATATTTTTAGTTTTTTAAAAAAACTTTTCTTTTCAAATAACCGTTGGTTCCCTCCCCCCTCGCCCCGGTCCTTTGCATTTCCCACTCCGGTTCTTTAACCCATCGAGCCCCCCCCCCCGGTCGGCTGATCCTTCACATTTCCCACTTCGGTTCTTTAATTCGTCGACCCCCCGCCCGATCCTTCGCATTTCCCACTCCGGTTCTTTAATCC
>Ga0116229_10002417_pt1 | contig 30144 bp, 21 predicted proteins | sample S1TSphgellanicum_3_FD_87313 | JGI IMG/M metagenome (GOLD analysis project Ga0116229, IMG submission 87313) | Host-associated microbial communities from peat moss isolated from Minnesota, USA - S1T2_Fc - Sphagnum magellanicum MG | ecosystem: Host-associated > Plants > Peat moss > Unclassified...
CGCCTCCGTCAGCGCCGCACGCTCTAGCTCGCGGCACAAAACAAGCTGCCGCTCGCCATAAATCCGCGCCGCCTCCAGCGCCTGAACCACCTCCTGACGGTCCCGCATCGCCCGCGCGCGCAAAGCCCCGCTCTCCTGCCGCAATGTCGCTGCTTCGTTGCGCAGATGGCTGGCGGACTGTTCATGCCTGGCAATCTCAACGCCCGCCTGTTCCAGCCGTCTGTTCAAGGCATCGCTCTGTATAAGCAGCTCGTTATACTGTGCATCCATCGTAGCAATGCGAGCGTTCAACGAAGCCGCATACTCCGCCGCCTCCAGGCTTCCCTGCTCCACACGGGCAATATGGGCGCTCTGCGAATCCCGCTCCGCCTCCAGCGCACCGGCTTTGCTCCTCAGCGACTCGATATACCCAAGCTGCTCATCGCGTGCCCGTTCCAGATTGACAATATGCGCGCTTTGGGCATTGCGCTCTTCTTCAAGAGCCAATCCTTTGGCACGTAGCGACTCGAGATACAGGTTTTGCTCATCGCGCGTGCGCTCAAGATTCGCGGCGTGCTCCCGCAGGCTGGCGGTCGTGTAGAGCACTGCGTGATCAAATACATTCGGCGGCAAAAAAGCGTGTTCCGGCAAGTCAAATTTACGATCTACAAAAAAGTCATTCAGCCCATCGAAATAGACAAAATCATAGCCGTTCTGCTCCAGAAACGGGCGCACGCGGTCCGGCCGCCGGTTGGGCGTTTCCGGAAAGGTCGCCTCCACCAGAACCACGGAAGGCCGATAGCGCGTCCAGTCATTGCCCTGAAGAACCTTCATCTCCAGGCCTTCAACGTCCACCTTCAGCAGGTCGATCGCCGGCGCCGCCGCCTCGCTCAGAATATGCGCGAGTGTTCGGCACGGAACGCTCGTTTTCCGAATCGCCAGCCCCTTATCGCTGGCTCGCGCGGCTTCCTCCGGATCGCAGGTGGAAAGGCCGGTGCCGGCAACCTCCCAATAGGTCAGTGTGCCGTCCTCATCGGAAACCGCCAATTGCAGATTCCGGTCCCGCGGCCGCAACCGCGCCAGCTCTCCGAAGAAGCCAGGGTTCGGTTCGATATTAATACCGCTCCAGCCTCGCTCGTACAAAGCGTACGTATCGTTCTCGAAAATCGGATGCGCAGCGCCGACATCGACATAAAAGCCCTCAGCCCTTCCAGCGAACAGCCGATGAAGGATCACGTCCTCCCAATTGGCGCTGTAGGAAATAAACGATCCTGGCGGCGCAGGCATAAAGGCGGGCGCCTCGTTCATCCCGGCATCCTCACGAAACCAGGCCAAGCGCACGCAAGCGCCCGGCTTGCCGACCCGCCACGCTGCCGGGGCTGTAAGCGCGGCTGATATGGGCGCGCGCCGCCGCCACAATCGGTTCCGCCAGCCCAGGCTCGGCCGCCAGCCGCGCCATCAGCCAGGCCGCGTGGTCCAGATCGGGATCGGCCCATACCTGGCCCTCACCGAATGGATAGGCGCCCGGCGCCACCGGTATCAGCCGATAATCGACCGGAAATCCAGTGGCCGGGCTCACCAACTCGGTCGTGGCGGCATAGTCGGTCGAAATAACCGGCCGGCCCAGCATCATCGCTTCAGCCACCAGCAACCCAAACCCCTCCGCCCGGTGCAGCGAAACCACCGCATCGCATAATGCCATCAACGCCGCTACCTCGGGCCGCGGCAGGGTACGCTCAATCAGAAAAATGTCTGGATCCCGCTCTATCTGCGCCCGCAGATCGCGCAAGGCATCGGCAGCGAACGGCCCATTCTGCGCCTTTAGCACCAAACCCGGCCTGCTGCCGCCACAATCGCGCGCAAGGGTCCGCCTGAACGCTTCGATCACCCCGGCCGGATTCTTACGCTCGGCAAAAGACAAGAAATCGAATGCGAAATAGAACAGGAAGCGGCCTTCCGGTATATTGAATGCCTTTCGATCCAGCATTGCCACCTGATGCGCCTCCAAGGCAGGCGGCATATACAACACCGGCTTGTGCATCTTTCTTGTCAGCATCAGCTGGATATAGCGGCTAGGCGCCCAGATCTCGTCAATCGTATCAAAGGCAGGCAGCCAGGCATCAGGGAAATCCGACAACTCCCAGAACGGTGTCGCCACGCTATAAACGCCATCATCTAGAAACGGCCGCAGCGACTCCATCACCAGCGGAAGCTGGTCCGCGTTGATGTTGAACACCCGCACCCGCCCCGCCGGCCGCCCGGTCAAATAGGGTGCAGCGCCCTGCTCGGACCGGTCGGAAACCACGCCCAGGCTCACATCATACCCATCCACCCGCAGCCCGGATTGTGCCAGCGCCGCCAGATTCCCGCGCGCCACTTCGCCCACCCCGCTGGCGGCGGATAGATAGCCGATCACCGAAATATCCCGGCCGCGATCCTCCGTCATCACGGGGCCCGGCGGCGCCGGCAGCCGATCGCCGAAACGCTGCGCGGCCGGCTGCACCAGCCGGTCATCCAGGGCCAGGTCGCCTGCCGCATGCTTGAGAAACCAATCCACCAGCATGGCCTGGCCATGCAGCCCGGTGATATCCATGTTGGCGCGCAGATAGGGCTCGGCCTGCTGCAAATAGGCCATGAAGTTCGTCACCACCACGCTGGAGGATGCAATCTCCGCGGCGGCCGATGGGCGGTGCAACTGCGCCTCGAAGGTCTCGAATGGATCGAATGGCCAGGCCGGGTGCCGCTCCCTGAACATACGCCTGACAACGTCCGGGATCGGCGTTCCGCTGGCAAAACGCCCATAGGCATAGGTCCCGCGTGGCACGGACCCATGGCCCAGCGCTAGCAGCCGCGCCGAATAGCCCGCCAGCAGCGCCGCCAGCGCCGGATCAAGCGCGCCATCGAATCGGCGCGTATGCTTGGAAAGCCGGGTCGGCACACGCGGATCGAAACCGCTGTAATGGAAGAACACCAAAGGCCGTCCATCCACCGTCCAGCTATCGCCATCCTGGGCCAGAACCCGCTGCGTCAGGTTCCAATACGCCGCATTCAGCGTGCTATCGCGCAGGATCGCCACCGAGGAAACAAAGCCCGGCACCAGATCCATAAATTTCTGATCGACGAACAGCCCGCTGCTCTGATCATTGATACATTGGTACAACAGCCGCCGGCTCCACCAGCCAAGCACGCCAAGCGCCTCCGGCGTGTTGCTGGCGCCCAAAAACCCCAGATTATACGTGCCGGCACGTAGAAAGCTCAAATCATCCGGCTCTTCCGTCTCTTCCGCCGGGTGCAGCACATGCGGCGTCAGCGCGAAGGCCGCGCCCGCGGCAAGCGGCTCCAATATCGCGGTCAGCTTGGCAAACACCTCGATATCCGGATCGAAATACAGCACGCGCCCGTAACCGCGCTCCAGCATCAGATAGGTGAACATGAACGGCTTGGCCGCCGTGTTCAGCTCCATCACGTCATAGCGGAACGTGAAGCCAGGCAGATCGGGAATCGAAAGCCGGTCCAGCGGTACAATTTCCGCGTCCTCCCCGTACAATCCGGCCATCGGCAGAACCCGGTCGGCCAGACACACGAACAGATCGGCCTCCGGATGTTCCCGCTTTACCGTCGCCAGAAACGCCCGCGCCATCGGCATGTAGTTATTGGAACAGATCGTGAAAATCGCAGTGGTCTGACTGGTCACGCTCAAGTCCCGCCTTCGGCCGCCCACGTCGATGTAGTGTCAAACCCCGCCGAAAGCCAATGTCCCCACGCTTGACCGAACCCGCCATGTCGCGGACATACCAGCCGAACAACGCAACCCGCCCAGGCCCGCGCTGTTCTCACTAACCCGGAGACGAGTTGCCCATGGAAGAAAGACGAGTCGGTGAGGAAGCGCGCAAGTCGCATCAACTGCGGCTAGAGAACGGTTTCATCGATGCATATCTTTCCGGCAAGAACATCCTCGATATCGGCTACCGCGGCTATATCGAAGATGTGGTGCCCATCGTCCCGCAAGCCACCGGCATAGAGCTGGATTACCCGGGCTATGACGGCCGCACCCTCCCTTTCGCCGACGGCTCGCAGGATGCCGTGTTCGCCAGCCATTGCCTGGAACATATCGCCGATTTCACCCAGTCCCTGCGCGACTGGCATCGCGTTCTCGCCATCGGCGGCTTCATGGTCATCATGGTGCCGCATCAATTTCTCTACGAAAAGCGCGCCATCCTCCCCTCGCGCTTCAACGAGGATCACAAGCGCTTCTACACCCCCGCCTCGTTGATGGCCGATATCGAAGGCGCCTTGCCGCCCAACAGCTACCGGCTTCGCCATCTCGCCGATAACGATCGCGGTTTCGATTACACCATCCCGCCGGAACGCCATTCCGGCGGCTGCTATGAAATCGAACTGGTGATCGAGAAAATCGCCCAACCGGAATGGGATATCGTCACCCGGGAAACCCGGCCGCAAAATGCCGCTTTCGACGCCCTTGCAACCGCCTCAGCCACCGACATCGTGCGTGAGCGCGGCCCTGCGGCCCAACAGATCAAGATCCTGCCAGCATCCCCCTGGGATCTGGCGGTCTATGATTTCGGCAATCATCAGCCCGGGCATCGCCGCATCCTGGCCATGCAACTCGGCCATTTCGGCGATTTCATCATCGGCCTGCCCGCTCTGCGCCAGCTCAGGGCGGCGTTTCCGCAAGCTCACCTCACTTTGGTCGTCGGTACCTGGAATCGCACCGCCGCGGAAACCTGCGGTCTGGTCGATGCGGTTCTCATCCACGATCATTTCCCCGAAGTCGCCCGCGCCTGGAACGGCGAGCCTGTACAAAGCGCGGAGGAATTCGCCCGCACCGCCCAGGGGCATTTCCACCTGGCGATCGATTTGCGTGTCGATGAAGATACCCGGCATCTTCTGCAGCATGTGCAAGCCGATATACGCGGCGGCATCGGTGCCCCCGCGCGCTACCCGTATCTCGACATCGTCTTGCCGTTCGATCAGACAGCGCGCAGCACCGACAGCGTCAGCCGCTCGCTCAACGTGCTTCTGGGTCCGGAGCGTTTCCATTCCCGCCTGCCGGTACAAAGCTCGTTCCGGCACGAGACGGATTTCAAGGTCACCGATAATTTCGTCATCTTCGGCCCCTATCTGCGCCTCCCCGCCGGCCGTTTTCGCGCCACATTCGGCCTGCAACTCTCAGCCTTGCGCTTCAGGCGCAAAAGATTGCGCATCAAGCTGGATGTGGTGCAAGGCGTATCGGCAGTGCTGGCCGAGCAGGAGCTTGGCGCCGACGACATTGCCGATAAGATCAGCGACGATATCTATCTCGACTTCACCAATACCGATGAGGAAACCACCTGCGAATTCCGGGTCTATATCGGTGGCCGCGCCCCGCTGGCCAAACTTGCGTTCACCGGGGTCAAAATCCAGCAGCTGGCAGGTCCCGCCGCTCCTCGCTTCCGCCGGGCCGATCTGCATATCGGCGAGCAATTATCGCTGCTGGTAAACCTCGTGGCCGACCGCACTCTCGCCCTCTATCCTCACCCGCCCGAACCCGTACCCCCCGTAGGGTGGGCTTCAGCCCACCAATCACCCCACGCCTTCCACATCGTCATCGCACCGGTCAGCAATTCCGATCTGCGCGACTGGCCGGTCGAGCATTACATCACCCTGGTACGATTGCTGGTCGAACAGCTCGATTGCAGCATCGTGCTCATCGGCTCGCGCGCCCAAACCGGCACCCTTGCCCATATCGTGCAAGCCAGCGGCGTCGGTCACCGCGTGCAGAATCTGGCCGGCCGCACCGCCTGGGCCGACATCCCCGAAACCTTGCGTGGAGCCGATCTGGTCATCTGCAACAACTCCGGCATCGCCCATCTCGCCGCTTCCCTCGGCACCCGCACTTTGGCCATCTACTCCGCCAGCCACCAGCCCCAGGAATGGGGCCCAAGAGGCATAAAGTCCCGCGCCCTGATGTCCGTCATCCCCTGCTCCCCCTGCGGCTTCGACCGCCTCGCCGACTGCACCAACAACCACGCCTGCATGCAGGGCCTCCTCCCCGAAACCGTCTTCACCCAGGCCGCCGAATGGCTGCGCACCGCGTGAGCGCGCAAACGCCAAACGGGACTGACCATAGGAATCCATTGCGGCGCCGGGGTATGAATGCAAAATAGAAATGTCCCCTTGCCGATGGGACGCTTGCATCAACCCGCTTTCCAATTCGCATGGCTGGATGGGCCGATATTACTGGCCCCACAACCATAAAGGAACGTCCATGAATATTCCCGCCGCCGGCGACCCCTTACCCATTCCGCCGTTTGAGATGCGCCAGCTTGTCGGTCCTACCGATGAAGTCGCCTTCGACAATATCACCGGCGATCCGATCCTGGACGTGCCAGAGTCGCATTTCGATGCCGTTCTGGATTTCGGCTGCGGCTGCGGGCGCCTTGCACGGCAGATGATGATGCAACGCGTCCGACCGCGTCGGTATCTTGGCTTTGATCTTCATCCCGGCATGGTGCGTTGGTGCCAGGACAATCTGTCTCCGCGAGCACCCGAATTCACATTCTGGCATCACGATGTGGACAATTTTTCGTTCAATCCAGGTGCAGGCAAGCCGGCGGTACTGCCAATGCCAGCGGAAGACGCCGCGTTCAGCCTGATGATCGCCTTGTCCGTTTTTACCCACACCACCCAGGCCCATGCCGAGTTCTATCTCCGCGAGGCCACACGCGTGCTGCGCCCGGACGGTCTGCTGGCGGCAAGCTTCTTTCTGTTCGAGAAGCGGTATTTCCCGATGATGCAAGACTTCCAGAACGCGCTCTATATCAACATCGAAGACCCCTGGAACGCCGTCATCTTCGACCGTGAATGGCTGGAGACTAGTCTGTACAACCTTGGCCTTGGGGTGGTGCGTGCGACGCCGCCTGGAGTGCGCGGTTTCCAGTGGCTTTTGCATATCCGCCGCCTGTCCAGCGAGTGGCCGACTGTAAAGTTGACCGAAGACCGTGCGCCCTTCGGTCGTATGCCCCCGCCCATTCCCATCATGCGTCCCGACTTGGTCGGGAGATAAGGCATCAAGTGCGTGTGTGATGACTCCGTAAATGGCCCAACACTAAGCTGAAACGATATCTGGCCGAACTTAACGAGGCCCCGAGCTGCGCCGGGGCCTTGTCAGCCGCTAAAACGCTTGACGAATGGTCGTCAACAATGACGCGGGCTGCCGCCCGTTTTTTGACTCCATAAGAAACTGCACATGTGACCAAAGGGGCGCAGAGTTGAACGGCCCGAGCGGAACCAATGTGACATTACTTATGCCGTTGTAGTGGAAAGCGCCGATGTACTCCACCCACGCCGAGAAGCAGATCAGGCCGATAAATGCCATGCGCCGGAGCCCCATCAGCCGATCGACGGCCGGCGCCATCAGCCAGACGATGGCGGGTATGAGATCGATCATGTACCTGGGGCCGTAAGAGTCGCCAGCGTGCCATGGCGTAAGGGCATAGGACGCGGTCGTCACGGCGATACCCGCGAGCAGGCAGCGGCCAAGCAGTCTCTGGTGAGAAGACTGGAGGATCCACCATATCCCGATGGGCAGAGCAAGAAGCCAGGGCGAGAAGACGAAGAGGCCACGGGCCGGGCTGAATAGCAGCCCGGCTATCCCTTCGAGCGGATGGCTGTTCGAAAAGAAAATGTGGTCGCCGACAACGTGCCATGCACCGACCAGGGAACCGAATGTCAGGTAATTATAGCTCAGCGTGGCGAGACAGACGGCGGCGCCGGTAGCGATAACCCAAACGAATCTATCCTTCGCCCATAGCAAGGCAGGCAGACAAAGGGACGCTGCGAGGAACAGGTCTGGCGGACGATTGCATGCGATCAGAGCAATCGCAGCGCCAGCGAACGCCGCCCGAGCAGATGAGAGTGGACCGGTGATCAGCCATAACGCCACCGCCAGAAAAAGCTCCGCCGCGCCGTGTAACCATAAGGCCTGACTGCTCGTTGACCAGGTGCCGGTCGCGAAAGCAAAAGCAACCGTTAGCAGTACCGCCGTCCTGTCGGAGCATCGCCGCCTCAGGACCATATACATAAACGCTACGGCAAGGGCGACCACGGTTGAGGCGGCAACCTTCTCCATGATCATTACCCAGGCCTGCAGTTTCTGGTCGCTCCAGCCCACAATACTCAGATAGAGAGCTGGCAGCAGATACAAGGGAGTAACCAAAACTGGCGTGATGACTGGAAAAAGCGATGCTGTATGTCCGCCAAGGGTTGGCTGCAGCCAATACGGGGTTGGGTTGTCCTCCGTCGCAACCGTTCGGAAGCCATCGAGGTTGAGCGTGCCCTGGGTCAGCAACGCGAATGGCTGCACGCGCGCGGAATAGGAGTCGCCGGTTCCTACGACGCGGAAGTTGAGATTGTAGACTATGAACGCGGCCACTGCGAGAAACAGCGCCGTCTTGGAATGCAGCTTCATCCGGGCAAACTTTCTGTCAGTTCGGGGCAGAAAGCCCATCGGTGTTAGAGCGAAACGTAAAAAACCTGAACACAGATACGAAATCCTGCCCTTTGGCCGCTGGGGCCTGAATTCGTCCGGCCCCGATACACACAAGTGTAGGATGGGCTTCAGCCCACCGCAACTACCATCCCACTCGCAATGCCAACAATCCGGGGCAATTTGCCGCCGCTCGCCTAAGTCGTCCGAAGCCGCTCACCGCTTCGCCCAATCCCTCGATGCGTACCAAGCCTCACACCCGGTCGACCGCGAAAGCGGCTAATCCGCTGCAGTCATTGCTCACCCCCCTGTTGGCGGCATCTTGCGCAGAGCGCATGATGGGCACACCGGCTGCGGCTGCTCGTAGGGCTCTGAGCGCGGTGAGGCCATGCAGGCGACCGGTGGCGATCACAGTGGCTGCCGCGACGTAGACTTTGGCGCCTCATTTAGTAAGGCAGCCATTGGCTATTTTGGATCACCGATGGGCGAAGCACAGCTCGCACGCGTTTTTGGTGTAAGGCCCGCCGCGGCGGGTGATGAAGCGCCACCGGTCGCCGCGACCTCGCCGCATGGTGGGAGACAGGCGGCGCGCTGAACCAGCAATAGCCGAAAGCTGGGCGCGAACGGTGTTGCCCCTCCTCCGGCGGCAACACCCAGTCGGTGGACATGCCGGAAGTGGTAAATGGCCCGATACACACTCTCAGTAAGGGCTTCCAATGGCGCTCAATTCCCAAGGACTTGGCACCGCGCAGCACGATCAACCGCTATTGTCATCGCTGGAAATGGGACGGCACGCTCGACCGCATCCAACACGACATCTATGCGAAATGCTGAGGCCTGGCCGAACGGGAAGCCTGCCGGAAAGCTGCCATTATCGATAGCCCGAGCGTAAAGAGCGCCGAAAAAGCGTGAGTTATTTCGGCATACATGGATATGAAGCCGGCAAGAAAATCGATGGGAAGAAAGGGTAGATCCTTGTCAATTCGGTAGGCTTCTTGACGAAAGCGCCGGCCTACGCCGCTGACATCCAGGATTGCGATGGTGGTGTGTTGCTGATGAGCGCGGTGTTTGGTCTTTTTCCTTTCTGCTCAAGCGATATGCTGACACAGGCTAGCAGGGGGCGAACATCCAGGTGCGGCTGAAAAAGGTTTTGGCCCAGGTCTCGGTAGAGATTGGGAGGCGAGCAGTTACGTTGAAAAAGTTCTTGGTGCTTCCTAAGTGCTGTGTCGTTGATTGAGCCATTGGCTGCCTCATCCACTGCCATCGTCTCTCTAAGGATTGGGAATGTTTGAGTGATAATGGGGCTAGCGTTCTTGCGCTAGGCCTTGGTCAGGCTCATGGTCAAAAGGCTCTGTCAGGTTACGATATGATCTGGGGCAGACATTAATGGCCTACGTTTGTCTTCACCTTCCTAGTGCTGGAGTAGAGTCGTGACACCAGATGAAGTCCGCGCCCTTGTCGAGACAATCCCGCACTGGCATCATCGGTTTGAGCTGGCTCCGGGCGTCTTCTCGCCAGGTAGCTATGACCCCGAATTTATATGGTCGCGTCTGGATATAAACAAATTCCGTAGCCGCCGAACCGTACTCGATATCGGCGCGTCCGATGGTTTTTTTACCCGTCAGGCTACACTTAGGGGGGCTGACGTAACCGCCGTAGATTTTCGCCCAAAAAATGGCCATGGGTTTGGCGTCATGGAACAGGTCATGGGACGAACCTTCCCATATATACATGCGAATGTATTCGAGCTTGATACCGAAAGTTTGGGAACTTTCGACATAGTGCTGTTTCTTGGTGTCCTGTATCATTTGCCGGACATGATACGCGCCTTGCATAAGGTTCGAGCCCTTTGTGGCGAAACACTTTTTCTTGAAACGCACTCAGACAACGATTTCTGCCCTAAGTACGCCGCGGCGCGATATTATAAAAGCGATAGCCTGGCTGGTGATCCAACAAATTTCTGGTCGCCCAATACGCAATGCGTCATAGACATGCTGCACGACGTCGGATTCGATGTTGTTTGTCACGAGGCTTGGGGCGACAGGATGCTTGTAGAGGCGAAAATTTCCACAGACCCAAGTCGTGCAGCCAAAATGGCCATCGCCTACGGCAGGCTATGAAGCTGTAGCGCTTTCGGTGATCGATACGACCGGTAATCATAACGCGTAGCAACATCGCGTACCTATCCCCCGTCGAATGGGGTGAGCGAAAAGACGAGGCAAGAATTCGCTGCACCGAGCCAGAGGCGCCGCTTGACACCGGCCAGCGTGTGTTTTCGAGCAGCAGAGCGCGCAAAACCTGCATCGGATGGGCCGGTGCAGCAGAATTCTTGCCCAGCCTCGAAGCGGCACCCACCCCTGTTGCGCCACACAAAACTTGCCCAGATCCGCCCTTTCATGTTCCTAATCTGTTCCCACCCGGAACGACGAGGCCCAACGTGAACGTCATCTCCCCCGCCCGGCCGCAAAACCCCGAACAGCGCACAGAGCGCCATTTGCGCATCTGCGAGGAACTGATCGAGATCGCCATGGATCTGGCCCGCGCCGCCGGCCGCGAGGCCGCCCGCGAAGCCGCTGCCCGTGAGGCCGAAGCCCAAGCCCCCCAAGCCCAGCCCAGCGCAACCACACCCAAACCCCGCAAGCCCAACGACGCGGCCGCCCTCTTCACCCGCCTCTCCGCCACAATCCACCGCTTCATCGCCCTGGAAGCGAAACTCGCCGCCGGTCCCCAAGCCCGCACCAAGCAAACCGCCCTCCCGCCGGCCGATCCCAGGCGCGCCACCCTCCGCCAGGTGTTTCAGCACGTCACCGAACGCAATCCGAACCGCGCCGAGATCCGGCGCCAAACCAGCGCCCGCCTGGAGGAAATACTCGCCGAAGACCCGAACGGCGAAATCCATATCGGCGACGTCTTCACCAAAATCTGCGAAGACCTCGCCGTCGACATCGATCTCGCCACTCTGCCAGACGCCCTGCTCGACATCCTCTGCCCCGAAGAGGCCGGTGACGAATTTTCCCCGACCCTCGATCCCGCCCCGCCCTTCCGCCCCAGCGCCCCCACCTCGTAGCATGGGCTGCGCGCAGCCCACCACCAGACATGCCTCACCGCAGCGCAGGATACCCCGCGCTGCCGAATCCATGCCTGTTTTGGTCAAACCGATGCCGCCAGCTTGATCCGGCCACGCGCAGCTTTGGCACCATCCTGGCGTTGCCTCGTCATGTCACGCCCTGGAAGGACGCTCCCTGATGGCCGATCGATTCAGCCACCGCATCTCGGCATGACCGACCCTGCCCTCGCGGGGCTGCGCATCATGGTCGTCGAAGACGAATTTCTGGTCTCCATGATGATAGAAACGATACTGCAAGACGAAGCCTGCAAAATCATCGGCCCCTACACCAACATCACCGACGCGCTAAGCGCGGTGCGGCAGGTGAAAACCGATTGCGCGTTTCTCGATGTGAATCTTCACGACGAAAAGATCTACCCGGTTGCGGAAATTCTGGCGCATCGCGGCATCCCCTTCGTCCTGCTCACCGGCTATGGTGAAAGTGCCGTCCCCGAGAACCGCCCCGGCTGGCATGTCTGCACCAAGCCCTTCACCCCAGACCAGCTCATCACCTCGCTCAAAACCGCCATCGCCACCGCATCGCCCTGTGTCTCACACGCCTAAAACCTGCCCTTCACCCCGCTACAAAGGTCCTATCGGGAAAAATTCCCCGCCAAGTCGGGAACTTCGCCCATAGCCTCCCGGCTCCGGTCTTGTGCATAGAGGCGGCAACAAGAAACCGCAGGGCCGGAACCGCCAAGAATGCAGCTTTCCCATCCTCTTCACATCCTCGGCACAATCGCCCTGGTGGTGGCTTCAACCCACCATGCCCATGGCCAAACGTCATCTCCCGCGCCCGGCTCTACCGAGACCATCACCGTGGTCGGCACCTCTCCGCTGCTCGGCAGCGGGCTCGATCGCAACCTGGTTCCCGCCAACACCCAGGTGCTCGACAGCGCCGGCATCGCGCGCGAGGGCGCGCCAGATGTCCTGCAAGCGCTCAACACGCAGATCGCCGGCATCAACCTCGATAGTGCCTCCGGCAACCAGTTCCAGCCATCGCTCTTCTATAACGGCTTCGAAGTCTCCGCCTTGCAAGGCACCTCGCAAGGCATCGCCGTCTATGTCAACGGCATCCGCTTCAACCAGGCCTTTGGCGATACGGTGAACTGGGACGTGATTCCCGATGTCGCCATCAGCAAGCTCAACGTCGAAGGCTCAAACCCGATCTTTGGCCTCAACGCCCTCGGCGGCTCCATCAACGTCGCGCTGAAAGATGGCTTTTCCTACCACGGTGGCGAAGCCGACATCTCCGGCGGCAGCTTTGGCCAAATCCAGGCCGACATCCAGTATGGCATCCAAAGCGGCGATCAGGCCCTCTATGTCGCCGGCAGCGTCATCCACCAGGACGGCTGGCGCGATCTGCAATCCACCGACATCCAGAATGTCTTCACCGATTACGGCATCAAGCACGGCCCGGCGGAAATCCATTTCGATCTCAGCATGGCCAATTCCGTCATCAACGGCCCCGGCACCGCCCCAATCGAGCTCCTCGCTGTCGATTCCCGCGCCCAGTTCACCGCCCCCAACGCCATCGACAATCGCAACATCCAAGCCAGCGTCAGAGGAAATTACAATATAACTGATATCCTCTCGGTCCAGGGCCAGGCCTATTACGACTATTTCCAGCAACGCGTGGTCAACGGAAACTCGCCAAACGATTTCCCCTGCGATGACGGCTCAGGCCTGCTCTGCCAGGATGTCGGCGATCCAAGCACCACCCGCGGCGGCGCCGTCATCCCCGATTTCCTCCATGGCGGCCCCTATAACGAGCTCGATACCCAAACCACCAACACCAACGCCTACGGCGCCGCCGCCCAGATCACCGATACCGGCGATGTCTTCGGCCACAAAAACCATTTCGTCGCCGGGGCCTCCTTCGATGGCGCCCAAACCGAATTTTCCGCCACCGCCTATATCGGCGGCGTCACCCCCATCACCCGCATCTTCATCGGCCCAGGCGAAGTGATCGACGAGCCGGGCAACAACGTGCCGGTCCGCGTCGCGATCAGCGATGCCTATGCCGGCGGCTATGCCACCGACACGCTCAACCTCACCGACGCCCTGGCACTCACCCTCTCAGGCCGCTTCAACTTCGCCGAGATAAACCTCCAGGACCAGGGCGGTGGCGACCTCACCGGCAACCACGCCTATGCCCGCTTCAACCCAGCCGCCGGCGCCACCTATCGCTTCGCCCCCTGGCTGATCGCCTATGCCGGCTATGCGGAGGCCAACCGCGCCCCAACCCCTGCGGAACTCTCCTGCGCCGGCCCGCAAAACTCCTGCAGCCTGGCCAATTTCTTCGTCGGCGACCCCGACCTCAAACAGGTCGTCGCCCACACGGTGGAAGCCGGCCTGCGCGGCGCCATCGACGCCCCCTACGACACGCGCATCGGCTACGATCTCAGCCTGTTCCATACCGATTCCGATGACGACATCATCTTCATCAACAGCGTCACCCTCAACCGCGCCTTTTTCGCCAATGTCGGCCAAACCCGCCGCCAGGGCTTTTCCGCCCATGCCGACGTCAAGCATGGCGGCATCACCGCCTATGTCTCCTACAGCTACACCGATGCCACGTTCCAGACCCAGTATGTCGAGTCCGCCGGCAGCAATCCGGCCGCCGACGCCAACGGCAACATCACCGTCAACCCCGGCGATGCGCTGCCGGGCGTTCCTCGCAATGTGGTCAAGCTCGGCCTCGATGCATCGATAACCGATGCCTGGCGCGCGGGCGCGGATGGCCAGCTGCAAAGCGGCCAATATCTGTTCGGCGACGAAGCCAACCTCACGCCGCGCCTGCCAGGGTTCTTCACCCTCAACCTGCACAGCAGTTATGATATCACGCCGCGTTTCCAGCTATTTGCCAGCGCCCAGAACGTGCTGGACCGCCGCTATTACACCTACGGCACATTCTCACCCACCAGCTCGGTGTTCCTCGCCCAGGCCCCCAACGCCACCAACCCCCGCAGCTACAGCCTCGCCGCCCCGCTTGGCTTCTTCGGCGGAATCCGCGTCAAGTTCTGACCCTCAAACAAGGCCATCGCACACGCGCAAAAAGCTCTCCACCCGGTCTGCCCAGCCCGATCGTCCCGCCATCGTCAAGCCATCTTGCACCAGCTGCGCCCGCAGACCGGTCTCCTCGAATACCCTCAGCACCGCCGCGGTGATCTGGTCGCTATCCTCCCCATCCACCACCAGCCCATTCACCCCATCGCTGACCGCATCCACGCTCCCACCGGCGCGCCCCGCAATCACCGGCACGCCGCAGGCATTGGCCTCCAGAAACACCAGCCCAAATCCTTCGGTCTCCCCACTGGCCAATGCGCGATTGGCCATGATGAACGCATCGGCCAGCGCGTAATGATCCACCAGCTCGTCGGCCGGCACCGCGCCGGCAAACACCACCGCATCACGCACCCCCAGCCCCTCTGCCTGCGCCTCCAGCGCCGCCCGCAACGGCCCTTCGCCGACCATCACATAGGTCAGCATCGGCAATCGCCGGCGCAGCGCCGGCAGGCTGTCGATCACCTTGTCCATGCCCTTGCGCTCGGAAAGCCGCCCCACGGTCAGCAGCACCTGCCGGTGTTCCAGGCCATAGCGCGCCACCAGATCGGCCCGCTTTGGGCGTTGAGTAAAGCGCGAGAGGTCAACGCCGTTCGGGATCAGCGCGATCTTGCCAGGGTCCACGTGCATCAGCTGCACCAGCGTATCGCGCGCGAAGCGGCTCACCGCGATCACTGCATCGGCCTTGGCCAGCGTCGCCCTGCGGCGGCTTCGTCCTGGGTCGTAGGAGTCGGTGATGCTCACCTCTTCCCCATGCACGTAGATAACGATGCGCAGGCCCAGCAGCCTACGGCATATGCCAGCCAGCCAGCCGCACGCCACCAGCTCGCCGATGCATAACGTGCCGATATTCTCTTCGCGTGCGATCCGGGCGATGGCACGCACCAGCCGAACCCGCAGCATCACGTCCTGCACCGCCAGCACCACCCGGTCCTGCGGCCGCAAAACGGCCAGCATGCGGGTGCGCAGCAAGGGCAGCCGATGCACGGGGAAGGGGGCCGAGCTGTCGAACGCCCGATACCCCGCGAGCTCCAGCCCCGTCAGGTAGTCCATCGACGGTGCCAGCACCGATACACGCCCCTGGCCGAACCGCGCCAGGCTGACATAGACCGAGGCGGAGCCGCCATGTACGGGCGGAAAAACGTTGGCAACCACCAGGCAGCGCCGCTTCCCCTCGCCCTCACCCTCCGGCACCCGCAAAAACATCCCCCAACCGAAAGCCTTACTGTCCTAGAGCATGATCCGGCACTATGCGGTCAGCTGCCGGATGAACATGCTCGCCAAAACAAAGAACTAGAGCGGGATGCGACACGCGACAACGATTCGATCAGATCGCATCCCGCTCTAGGGCTGGCGGAAGCGCAACCGCATAGTTGGGGGTTCACTGCCCGTCCAAGGCCCGCGGCATAGCACGGCGAAAAACCGCCTTAAACCAGCCCTCACTGGCTGCCGAACCGCTTGTGGTGAGCCCGGTGGGAATCGAACCCACGACCCCAAGATTAAAAGATTTGTGTCTTTTTTGCGATTTCACGGCGGTTGACAGATTCTTTGCACCGCTTCGAGCTATGAGTGCTCAGCAAAGATCACGAGGTGTGTCAACCGTTTGGCGTCGATTCCGAGTTGTGATTGAGTGTCGAAATCCATCTGGCCAGCGCCAAAAAGCCGCCGCAGGTCATTCTGCGACGGCTTTCGAAAATCAACCGCCAAATACGAAAAAACCGCGTGATGGTGCCGGGCAAATGCCGTCCGGCACCACAGAGGAGAAAGAGAGATGTTCATCTCGTTCACTCTGCGGTGGAAGAAGTGGAGCCTCACGGTAACCATTTTCTTCTAGCCCGCAGGGGCCGGGGTGGGTGTCCGCCCATCCCGGTTCCTCGCGGAGCAGGCTAGTCTAGAGATTGGAGAAATTCAATGACGGAAATCGCGGCAATTCGCGCAACGCTTAGGTTGACCCAGGCTGAAATGGCTGAGCGAATTGGCTTGGGTCTGAGGGCCTACCAGGACATTGAGGGGGGTGTATCCAAGGTGCGCCAAATCCATATCGCGGCGGTCGAGCGGGCGGCGTTGGCTTTGGCCGTGGAGCGCGGCAACCCCATGCTGGCGCCGGCATCAGTGCGCCGTGAAGCGCTCGAAATAGCGCGGCTGATTACTGGCTGAGGGGCAACCCCAGCGCCTCGGCCCCCACCCGATACGCCGACTCAAACGCTTCCAGGCCATGACCGGCCACAAGACGCGGAAGCATGGTGGCGCGTTATACGAGGGGTGCGCAGCAGAAGATTTTGGCTGCATCTGCGATAAAGCGCATGGCTGGCAAAAAACGTAGGCAGAACAACGAGTGTCAACCGCAAGACTCAAAACTGTCAACCGGCCCGAAGAGTGGCGCCTAAGGGGTTGATATGATGGTGAGCCCGGTGGGAATCGAACCCACGACCCCAAGATTAAAAGTCTCGTGCTCTACCGACTGAGCTACAGGCTCGCTGACCGCACCTAAAAGGGCAGACACGGCCGCAGGTCAAGCCCTGCGGGCCTGACCTGAGCCATGCAGGCGTTCTTAGGCCGCTTCGTCGGCGGCAATCCGGGCCTTGACGATGCGATCCGGGTTGCTGACGGAGCCGCTGCCGCCGGAGCCGCGCTTGATCTGGTCGATATGCTCCATGCCTTCGGTTACCTGGCCCCAGATCGTGTATTGGCCATCCAGATGCGGCGCCGGCGCGAACATGATGTAGAACTGGCTGTTGGCGCTGTTCGGGTCGCCGGTGCGGGCGGCGCCCACCGTGCCGCGCACGAACTTGGCGGTGCGGCTGAATTCGGCCGGCAGGTTGCCATAGGAGCTGCCGCTGGTGCCGGTGCCGGTGGGGTCGCCGCCTTGCGCCATGAATCCCTCGATCACCCTGTGGAACGGGGTGTTGTCATAAAAATGTTCGCGCGCCAGCTTTTTCACCCGCTCGACATGCTTGGGCGCCAGATCGGGTCGAAGCTCGATGGTAACCCGGCCTGTCTTCAGGTCGAGCAAAAGGGTGTTTTCCAGATCGGCCATAAAAAGCTCCTTGAAGCGGTTCGCAGTTTTCAGTTGCCAGTTTCCAGAGTTACCCAGCGTCCGTTCTGGATACTGACAACTGGAAGCTGGACACTATTTCACGTCGGCAGCGACGCGCATGTGCACGACCTTGTCGGGGTCGGCAACCTTGCCGTTATCATCGGGATCGCCGCGTTTGATCTTATCGACAAACTCCATACCGGAGACCACGTTGCCCCAGATGGTGTAGTTGCCGTCCAGGCTATCCTTCGGCCCGAACATGATGAAGAACTGGCTATTCCCGCTATCCGGATCCTCGGATCGCGCCGCCCCCACCGTGCCACGCAAAAAATGCGCGGTATCGGTGAATTCGGCCGGCACGTTAGGGTATTTGCTATGGCCCTCGCCGGTGCCGGTGGGATCACCACCCTGGGCCATGAAGCCCTCGATCACCCGATGGAACGGGGTGCCGTCATAAAACCCGTCACGGCAGAGCTGCTTCACCCGGGCGACAAATAACGGCGCCAGATCGGGGCGCAAGCGGATCACCACCCGGCCATAGGTGAGATCGAGATACACCGTGTTTTCCGGATCGAGCGGCGGCAGTTGCGGGATCGCATCGTCATCCGCGGCGGCCGGCGATGCCTTGGGCGATTGCGCGCGCGCAGCCGTGGCGGCGAAACCGGCGGCCAGTGCGGCCAGCAGGGTCCGTCTAAGCATGTTTGGGTCCTCCTTCATCCGCGCGCACCCGTGCAATGGTGCGTGCCAAAGTCAAGGCCGGCACAAAGCTGGAAACGTCGCCGCCCAGCCGGGCAATCTCCTTGACGAAGCGGGACGAGATGAATTGGTGATGCTCGCTGGCCATCAAAAACACCGTTTCTATCTCGGGATCGAGCCGGTAATTCATTCCCGCCATCTGAAATTCATAGTCGAAATCGGAAACCGCGCGCAGGCCCCTGATCAGCATGCTGGCGCCGGCCTCGCGGGCAAAATGCACCAGCAGCGTGTCGAAATGCGTCACCTCGATCGGCGTGCCGGTGCGGGCGGCAATGGCGGCGCATTCATCCCGCACCAGCTCGGCGCGTTCCTCTGGCGAAAACAACGGTCCCTTGCCGATGTTCTGCGCCACACCCACCACCAGCCGGTCCACCAGCCGGGCCGCACGGGCAATGATGTCCAGATGGCCATTCGTCACCGGGTCGAATGTGCCTGGATAGATGCCGACACGATCAGGCATTTTCGGGGTCCGGCCCTGGGGCTCCGGAGCTGTCGTCCTCGCCCGGGTCTTCGCTGGTGCTGGCGGCCACTTCCAGAACCGGGAAGATGCTGGTCACCCGCTCGGTATCGCTCAGCCGGAACAAGGTCACACCCATGGTCTGCCGTGCGGTGATACGAACCTGGTCGGCCGGCACACGTATTAGCCGTCCCGCATCGGTCACCAGCATCACATCGTCGCCGCGCCGTACCGGCAGGGTGGCGACCACGGCGGTGCCGTTGCGCGGCGCCAGCATGATGTTGGTAATCCCCTGCCCACCGCGCCCGGTCACCCGGTAATCATAGGCGGAAGAGCGTTTGCCGAAGCCGCCATTGGTCACGGTGAGCAGGATTTCCTCCGCCCCCTCCATTTCCAAGATGCGCTCAGCGGAGAGCACAAGTTCCGCGGTCTCCTCGTCAGCTTCCTGGCCGTTGGACTCGGCATTTGCCAGTGGTTCGCTGGCGACTTCCGTCGCTTCCTCATCATAGCCGGCGTTGCGCCGGCGGGCGGAGATGGCGCGCAGATAGGCGGCGCGCTCGCTATTGCTCGCATCCACATGGCGCAGCACGGCCAGGCTGTTCACCTCGTCATTGGCCAGCAATTTCAACCCACGTACGCCGGCACTCTCGCGGCCGGCGAACACCCGCAAGCTGTCATCGGTGATCTGGAAGCGGATGCAGCGGCCGAGGCGGGTGGCGAGGAACACATCGTCGCCATCGCGGCAGGTCGCCACGCCGATCAGCTTGTCGCCGTCATCAAGTTTCATCGCGATCAGGCCATTGGTGCGGATACGGCCGAAATCCGACAGGCGGTTGCGCCGCACTGTGCCACTGGAGGTGGCGAATACCAGATGCAGGCTGTCCCACAACTCCGCATCCAAAGGCAGAGGCAGCACGGTGGTGATCTGGTCGGCGCCGAGTTCCGGCAGCAGGTTGACCAGCGCGCGGCCCTTTGCAGTTGGGCTTGCTTCAGGCAGGCGCCAGACTTTTTCGCGGAACGCCTTGCCGCCGCTGGAGAAGAACAGCACCCATTGATGGGTATGGGCATTGAAGCTGCGGGCGACGATATCGTCGCCGCGTGTGCCGGCCGCCGTGCGCCCGCGCCCGCCGCGATTCTGCGCGCGGAAAATGTCCAGCGGCGTGCGCTTGATGAAACCATCGCGGGTAATGGTAACCACCATCTGGCCAGGCTCGATCAGGCTTTCATCATCCTGGTCGGCGGCATAATCAACAATCGAGGTGAGGCGCGGAACCGCGATCTCCTCGCGCACTTTCAGCAACTCGTCGCGCATCACTTCCATGCGGCGGGGGCGGCTGGCGATGATCTCCAGAAGCTCGGCGATCTTGCTGGCGACTTCACCAAGCTCGCCCTGGATTTTCTCCTGCTCCAGGCCGGTCAGGCGCTGCAGGCGCAGTTCCAGTATGCCGCGTGCCTGGGTTTCAGTGAGGCGCACATGGTCGTTGATGATGACGTTGCCGCTATCGTCGATCAGGGCGAGCAAGGCCGCCACGTCGCCGGCCGGCCAATCCACCGCCATCAGCGCGGCACGCGCTGCTGCCGCATCCGGGCTGGCGCGGATCAGCCTGATCACTTCATCGATATTGGCAACCGCGATGGCGTAGCCCACCAGCAGATGGGCGCGTTCGCGGGCCTTGACCAGATCATGCCGGCTGCGGCGGAGGATGACCTCTTCACGGAAATCCACAAAGCACATCAGCATGTCTTTGAGGCCCATGGTGCGCGGGCGGCCGCGATCCAAAGCCAGCATGTTGCAGCCGAAGCTGATCTGCATGTTGGTGAACCGGAACAGCTGATTCAGCACCACTTCCGGCGTGGCGTCGCGGCGCAATTCGATCACCACGCGCATGCCGCTGCGATCGCTCTCGTCGCGAATATCGCCGATTCCCTCTATCTGCTTGGCGCGCACCAGCTCGGCGATGCGTTCCTGCAGGGTAGCCTTGTTCACCTGATAGGGCAGCTCGGTGATGATGATCGCGGTGCGATCCTTGCGGATTTCCTCGAATTCGCAGCGGGCGCGCAAGGTGAGCGAGCCGCGGCCGGTTTCGAAGGCGCTGCGGATGCCGGCGCGACCGATGATCAGCCCGCCGGTGGGGAAATCCGGGGCGGGCACGATGCGCATGAGATCGTCCAGCGAGGTCGCCGGATCGGCCACCAGCGCCAGCGCCGCATCGATGATTTCGCCCGGATTATGCGGCGGAATACGGGTGGCCATGCCGACGGCGATGCCCTCCGCGCCGTTGATCAGCAGGTTCGGGTAGGCGGCGGGGAGAACAACCGGTTCTTCCTCGCTCTCGTCGTAATTGGGGATGAAATCGACGGTATCCTTGTCGATATCGGCCAGCAGGAACATGCCCGATTTGGCAAGCCGCATCTCGGTATAACGCATCGCCGCCGGGCTATCGCCATCGACCGAGCCGAAATTGCCCTGGCCATCGATCAGCGGCACACGGATGGAGAAAGGCTGCGCCATGCGCACGGCGGCATCATAGATGCTGGCATCGCCATGCGGATGGTAGGTGCCCATCACGTCGCCGACGATTTTGGCCGATTTGCGATAGGGCTTGTCTGGCGTGTAGCCGCCCTTGTGCATGCCGAACAGGATGCGGCGATGCACCGGCTTCAGCCCGTCCCGCGCATCCGGCAGCGCGCGGCTGACGATGACGGACATGGCATAGGCGAGGTAGGAGCGTTGCATCTCCTCTTCCAGCATCACCGGCTGGGTATCGCCGCCTGGGCCCTTGGGATCTGGGCCTTCGGGGTCGTCTGTGGTGTCGCTCAAAGTTTTCTACGCCTGGGGTTAGCTATCTGTGGTGCGCTTCTTACACCGGGCGGGGGCGGACGCCAAACGCGCGGCATGGTCACCGCGCGTGACGGTGCGGAGGTAAGAAGGCAAGGTCGAAAACTGCCGCGGACAGACCGCCGAACTGAGTCTACTGGTGGCACATCTTGCATGGCTGGCCGTGCCCGTGGCCGAGCGTCATCGGGCGCGGCGCGATCTGCAAAGCTAAGGCGAGGGCAAGCGCCAGAAACAACCATTTCAGCTGGGCGAGGCGCATTGTCATGGCTGATACTGGGAATTGGACCAGCGCGCGCGCAAAATGCCGGTCGCCCTCGGCGTCACCCAAGGATCTCGCGCCGGCAAGGGCGGGAGAACGCCGGCAAGGAGGCTGGGCGTGAGGCTCAAGCGCACGCCGCCGCGTTGCAGGCCGACCGAGCTGGCCTCGATATGTGAGACCCGCCAGCCCGCCACCGTACCATCCTCGCCGACACTCATGGGTTGCGCACCCGCGCTCTCGAAAATGGCCTGGCGATAATTCGCCACAATGACAATCCCGGCGAGCCGGGGCATCGCCTGCGTCCCTGCCCCATCCTTCACAGCCGGGCCGCGCGGGGGGCGCCGGGACTGCGCAAAGAGCGGGCGCGCCAGGATCGCGGCAGCACTTGCGGCCACAGCGTCGTTGTGGTTCCGCGCAGTCTGCTGGGACGTTGCGATCTCTCTCTCGGCCGATTTCGCTGGACGCCCAGAACAATCCCGAGGAACAGCGGCCTGAACGCCTTGGTGGAAGCAGGGCGATAGGGATGGAGCGCCCGAATAGCCGAGCACGGCCACCCAACCCATGCATCCCGCGACAAACCCGCATTTGGCGACTCGCCCCGCCCGCGTCACGACACCGCCTCCGTGAGCATTTCCGGCACGGGATAGGGCTGTCGAACATCGGCCGCTGGCTGTCGACCATGGGAGATCTCGTCGAACAGCAACAGCCGTCCGGCATTGGCCATGCCCGCGAACGTGCCGAGATTGTGCAGCACTGCGGCCAGCACCGCGCCTTCTGCGCCCAGCACGCCGCTGGCCGCGGCGGCGACCAGCAGCAATGTCCAGCCAAGCCCCATAGCCACATTCACGTGAATAGTCCGCCGGCAGCGCCTGCTGAGGCGTATGGCGGTGCCGATACGTGAGAGGTCGCTGGTCATCAGCACAAGGTCCGCCGAGGCCAGCGCCACATCGGTGCCGTTGGCACCCATGGCGATCCCGACCGCACCGGCCTTAAGCGCCAGGCTGTCGTTGATCCCGTCACCCACGACCAGCGGCCGGTGTCCCGCCCGCACCTCCCGCATCACACTGCGCATCTTTTGCGGCGGCAAGCGCTCGGATTCCACATGTTTGATGCCAAGCAGGCCCGCTACCCGGTCGGCCACCACGGCGCGATCGCCGGTCAACAATATTTGCCGGTGCAGCCCGAGCGCGCGCAGGCCCGCGAGCGCCGACCGCGCCTCCGGACGGATTTCGTCGGCCAGCATCAGCCAGCCTAGAAAAACGCCATCGCAGGCCAAGCCTGCCACCGGCCCGTCATGCGCGGGCGGCGCCGCGGCAGCAATACCCAGCGAGGCAAACAGCTTGGCACGTCCCAGCGCGGCGCGACGCCCATCCGGGAGGCGGGCGGTGACGCCCAGGCCCGACTGCTCCAATACCTCCGACAGCTCACCTTCAGGCGCGACCGGCACGAAGCGGGCGAGCGCGCGGCTCACCGGATGCGTGCTGACGCCCCCGAGCAGGGCAGCGATGCGCAGCATCTCCGCCTCGTCCTGGCCAGGCGACGGCCGGGCGCCGCAAAACGCCAGTTCGCCCTTGGTCAGTGTGCCGGTCTTGTCCACCACCAGCGAGCCAACTTCCGCCAGCTGCTCCAGGAAAGCCGAGCCCTTGATCAGGATGCCATGACGCGCGGCTACCGCGATCGCGGCCACCGCGGTAGCCGGTGCGGCCATCACCAGCGCGCAAGGGCAGGAGGCCACCAGCACCGCGAGCATTGCCTCCGTGCTGCCGGTGACGAACCACGCGCCGGCCGCGACCATCAGGATCAGGCCCATGTACTGGCCGGCATATTTTTCCAGCAGACGGGTGACCGGGGGCTTAGCCTGCTCGGCGGCCTCCATCAGGGCAATGATTTTTCCCAAGGTCGTCTCGCGCCCGACACGGGTCGCGCGCACCACCAGCATTCCGTCCACCGCGATCGAGCCGGCCATCACCGCATCCCCGGCCACCACGTCGCGCGGCACCGACTCGCCGGTGAGCGAACCCGTATCAAGGCTGGACGCGCCACGCACCACCACACCATCCACCGCCAGCCGGTCGCCGGCGCGCAGTTCGATCTGATCATCCGCGGCGAGCGAGGCAGTGGGCACCGTCTCGATGCCGCCATCCGCACGCAGGCGCCGGCTGTGGTCCTGCACCAGCCCCGCCAGCACGCGTATCGCCTCCTGGGAACCGAGCAGCGAGCGCTCTTCCAGTACATGGCCGGCGATCATCACGATCGGCAGCAAAGCGGCGGTCATCAGGTCACCCGTCGCCCAGGCCGCCACCAGCGCCAGCGCCACCAGCAGATCCGACATGCCATGCAGGCCCGGATTGCGCAGGCTGTGCCAGGCAGCGACCAGAATCGGTACGGACACGAGCAACGCGGCGACGCCAGCCACCAGATCGGAGAGGAATTTTTCGTCCGGATCGAACACGCGCAGAAACACGGCGATGAGCAGCAGACCGGTGGCCAGCATGGCCGCGGTGAGCTGAAAGGCCAAAGCCATTTTGCCGCGCGTCATGGCGCAGCGCCGACCGGCGGGAGATCGGCGTTCGGCGCAACGCCACCGCCCAACAACAGAAGATGCTGACCGGAGACCGAATCCACCGTCGTCACCTGGCCGGCCTGCGCCAAGATCGGGCCGATTTTTTCCCGGAAGAAATCGGCCATCGCACTTTGCCGATGCGCCGGCGTATCGCCGTTGCTGGCGAGCGCACGCACCCCGGAGGCGGCGGCCTGGGCGCCGCGCACGCGCTCAGCGGCGGCGGCTTCGGCCGCGCTCAGAGCGCGGTCGCGATCCTGGTCGGCCTGCTGGCGGCGCGTGGCGGCCATAGTGCGGGCGGCCGCCTCCTGCTGCTCGGCCGTTTGCGCCACGGTCAGCACCGAGTCGAAGGCGGATTTGGCCAGTGGCGGCAATAATGCCGTGATATCCACCCGGCGCACGACGACACCGAGATCGCTGCCGCGCGCTGCCAAATCCGCCAACCTGGCATCGATCGCCGCCACCATATCCGCCGCCAGCCTTTCGCGGCGCGCCGCAGGATCGAGGCCCGCACCGCCAAAACGCCGCTCCGGGCGCGCGACCATGAAATCATCCAGCTCGCTCCTGGCTGCCAACGCTACCGCGCTCGCGCGATAGAACCGGCCAAGCGCCGGTTCTACATGCGAGGTGGCCAGCACGTAGGCGGCGGGATTCGCAATGCTGTAGAACAGCGTTGCGTCGAATTGCACCACGCTGCCGTCGCCGGTCAGCCTGTAGCCTTCGTTCATCGTATCCTTCATCGGCCGCAGCGAAACCGCGTCATCCGGCTGATGGATCTGGAAATCCGTTTCCACCGACTCGTTATCGGCAGCCCGCACATGCATCGGCAGCGCGATCTGGCGATCGGCACTCGGCAGGATGGTGAGCTGTTCGATCGGGCTCGGCCAGGCGAGCACGAGCCCTGCCGCCTGCACGCGCGCAACATGGCCGAACCGCATCACCACCACGCGGCTTTCCGCCGGCACCTGACGAAAATTGCTGACCGCCCAGGCGCAGAACAGCAGAAATAGTGCCACGCGCAGCACCAGAAACCCGATCTTGGCCGCTTGTGCGACCGGACCGAGCCCGTGGTCGAATCCGGGTTTGGAGGCGGGCAACGCCCCACCGATGGCGTTCATGGTTTTGGCCCTGCCACCGCGGCCGGGCCGCCCACGAGCACACTGAATGGCGCCGCATCGGCACGCAGCACCAGACGCGTGCGCGGACCTACCACATGCCCGAGAGTGTCCAGCGAGCGCACCAGCGCGTAGACCTCCGGATCAATATCGTAAGCCTGCGCCTGGATCGTCCCCGCCTGGCGCCGCGAGGCAGCATCGATGTCGGCGGTTTTCTGCAGCGCATCGGCGGCGGTGATACGTGCGTCGCGCTCGGCGTTGGAGCGTATGCCGGCGGCAACCCGCATCCCTTCCGCGGTGCGTTCGGCCGCCACCGTCTCGCGTTCGGCGCGCATGCGGGCGACGGTGGCCGCCAGCGTTTCAGCCGGCAGGCTGAGCCGTTCGGTCCCCACCTGCACTACCCGTACGCCATACATGGCAAGGGTCGTCTCGGAAAAATTCTTCGAAAAGGATTTCTCGAAATCGTCCAGGCGGTTGCGCGCCGGGTCGCTGTTCACCAGATCGGCCAGCAGGAATTCACTGGCCGTTACCTGCAGCGCGGACCCCATGAAACTGCGCAACTGTTCAGCGAAGGCATCCGGATCGTTGCGCGCGGCACGCAGAAACTGCCTGACCTGCGCTGCATCGCCCGCCACCTGCCACGCGGCATAGGCCTGCACGAGAATACGCAACCCGTCCTTGGTACCGACATCCTGCAGGCCGGAGGAGGTGGTGCGCAGACGCAGATCGACATGCGTCACCGTCTCGATCGGTGCGGGGATTTTCCAGGCAGGGCCAGGGTCCGTCAGCACCCGCACGGGCGCGCCGAACCGCACCACCACGAGCGCCTCGCCGGGCGGCACCAGCACCAGCGACGACAGAATCGCTGCCATCGCCAGCACCGCGAGGCCAAGCCCCACGCGCACACCCACCATCCAGGGCCGGGCCGGCGCCGGCGGCGTCAGGAAATCGAGATCGTCGGCAGTGGCATCGCTCATGGCAGAGTCTCCTGGCTGGCGGCGGCATGCGCGCGCTCGGGCTGGCGCAGATCGAGCGTCGGCGGTGCGGTCAGATCGAGCCGCGGATCGAGGATATCGGCGTTGCCGGTGACCAGCGCGCCCTGCAGCGCGGCAAACCGGTGCTCCAGGCGAAACGCGCCTGGGGAGGCGCGAAAGGCATCCTCATCGGCCTGAATCGCGGTGCGTAGCACCCGGGCATGCGCCAGGCGCTCCGCCGCATCTGCCTGCGCACGGCTCAGGGCATCGGCGGCATCGCGCCCGGCGAGCCCGGCGGTGGTCTCCGCCCTGCCGCGCTCGACCGAGATTGCCGTCTGTGCGCCGATCTCGGCCGCCTGCACCTGGCGATACGCCGCCGCCGCCCCAGCCGGCGGGTGCGCAGCTTCGACGGCAATATTGAGGATGTCGATGCCGGTCCGGAGATGATCGAGGATCGCCTGCAGATCTCGCCCCAGGCTCTTCGACATGTCGCCACGATCCTCCACCAGGATTTGCGACAGCGTTCGTGTGGCCAAATGCCGCGCCAGCAACTGGCTGGCAGCCATGCGCACCAGGGTCGGCGGATCGGCAGCGGCCGTTGCGGCCAGCCGTGCCGACGCCGGATCGAGCCCGATGCGATAAAGGACACGCATGCTCATGCTGACCAACTCGAAACCGCCGCGGTGTTGCGAAGAACCAGGCTGCTCCTCACTGGCGATCAGATAGGTGACATCGGAAGGCTGCGACGACTCCCATAGCCGGTTAGCTGCGGTTGGCGGCGGCCCTTCTGCGGTAGCCTCTATCTTTGGCGCGAGGGCAGCCACCAATTGCGCATCCGGCGAGACATCCCTATCGCCAAAGCTGATCGGCACGGCGTGGATAACCCCGTATTCCACACGCTTGATCTGGCCGAGCGGCCAGGGCAGCAGCAGATGCAATCCTGGCAAGAGCACCGCCACCGGGTGCCCGAGACGCAGATACAATCCGCGCTCGGCCGTATCGATCCGCACCAATCCTGTCAGCACCACGCAGATTGCCATCAGCAGCGCGCCCACCGGCAGCAGAGCCGTGGCGAAAAAATGCAGCGCCCAACTACGCGCAAAATCGATACCGAAATTTTCCCGCAGCGTGGCCGACCAGTTCCGGCCGCGCATCGCCGGACCGAGAGGCCGCAACAGCACGAGATCGATACAGAACAGCGGCGAATCCTGGCAGCGCATGCGCAGTGCGAAAGCCGCCCTGAACACGGCCTCCAGCGACACCAAGCCCACCAGCGCGCCGACGGCCAGCCCGACCGCGCGTAGCACCGGCAGGCCCGTAGCAGACGCCAGATAGGCTCCCGCCGATGCCAGCAGCACCATGATCGGCAGCAATGCGAAGCGGCGCAGCGCGGCAAAACGCGGGCCCATTCCCGCTGCCATGCGTTCGGCAATCAGCAGGGGAAAGCAGAGGAGAACCAGTCCACCAGCCAAAGCGACATCGGTCGCGAGCGTGACCGCACGCGGCACGGGCAGACCAAATCCGTAAGCAACCAGACAAGATGTGGCGATCCCGCCGGCAAGCAGGCGCCACGCGGCGGCAGCCGGGCTACCGAAGGGAACGGCACAGCCGGCCAAAAGAACCGCCGCAAGCCCATCCACGGCCAGGCTCGCGTGGCGCAACGCGGGCACAAACCCGGCCACGGGGATGAGCAGCAGCATGGCCGCCGCGGCAGATAGCGCCACCATGGCGGCATCACCGCGCGGCTCCGCGCGCATTTTCAGATCGACATCATGGGCCGTCATGCAAAGCTTTCAGGACCAAAAAAGCACTTCGTTCTCTTCTGTGCCGGCGGCCTCAGCCGCCGGCACATTCCAAGACAGTCTAGCCAGGCGTTTTCGAGAAGTCGAACATGTCCATCAGATCACCGATGGCCGGCGAATTGGTTGGCACATAAGGGTTGCTCTTGGTGGATTTCGGATCCGGAAGATTGTCGCGTCCATTCGTCGAAACCGGGCCAAGGTCCCAGTTACGCTCGACAAACTTCAGGAACGACACATGGTCTGCGTAGGTGTGCGAGACATGGCCGCCGGTGGAATAGGGCGAGACCATGATCGCCGGGATACGCGTGCCGTCGCCAAAGAAGTCGAGCGGCTGGATATAGCCGCTATCCCAGTAACCACCGCCTTCATCGAAGGTGATCAGGATGGCGGTATGGGCCCAAAGCGTCGGGTTTTTTTGCACCTCCGCAACCAGATTGCGGCTGAACGCCTCGAAGATGCTCAGCTTGGAGGATGCCGGATGACCATCGGCCAGTCCATCGGGCTTGACGATGGAAACCGCGGGTAGCGTGCCGTTCGCAATTTCGCTTGGCAGATCCATCACGTCCTTCAGATGCGTCTTGCGTTGCGACGCATCGGTCATGATGTTGGTTTCATACTGGAACGGGTTACAGATGTTGCAGTAGATCGACCCGAGCTCGCTATTGGGGTCCTTCACATATGCGTTCCAGCCCGCGCCGTAATACGCCCACGAAATCCCGGCCGCATTCAGGTTATCGGCGATGGTATGAACTGGCGAAGGCGGAATGGTGTAGGTCGTGGTATTGACCGTGCCGTCACCGTAATAGCCGGGATTGTAGTTGTTGAGAAGATAGTACGCGCCGGAGAGGCATTTGGAGGCCGGTGCGTAAGGCAGTGTCGCCAGGTAGGCTTCCACCTGCTTCACGCCAGGCTGCGTGGCATCGGCGCATTCGCTGTAGCTGCCGCCCGAATACCCATCCTGGGTGTACCAGTTATTGGTGCCTGGCTGCGGATTCGGATTCTCGATTTCCGCGGTTGGCGGCGTGGCAATCGCACCGTTGCCATCGGTGTAGTAGATCGCCAGACCGGTGCCCAGTGCGATATGGTTGGCGCCGGTGCCACCTTCGATCGACTGATGGAAGTTGTCGCTGATCGTGTAGGAATCCGCGAGCTTCTTGAATTCCGGCACGTCGCCCTTGGCGATGTTGAAGAAGCCCATGGCGGCCGAGCCTTCACCGGTACTCTGGTCGGTGAAGCCGGCTTTCTGCGGGCTGCCATTGGTGCCCGCGCCGACCGAAGTCTCGACGAACGGGAAAAGATCGTTCAGGCAACCTGAAGGATTATAGGCGGTCGCGTGTGCCACCGAACAATCGATTTCCTGCCACATCTGGTAGAACCGGTGCACAGGGCTTGCGGTGTAGCTGTCGGCAGGGATTGTCTGGGTAATCTCGTAGGGCCCGTTCTCCGGCGCGGCCGCGTTTGGAATACGCGTATCGATGCTGTCATTCGGCAAGCCGGTGGCACCGGTCGTCAGGATGGTGGCGTCGTTTTGAACAAGCCCATCCTTGGCAACCTTCAGCACCGCGGAGGCCGCAGCGACCGTCGCGAATGGCGGCGGATCGGTGTCGCTGGCTTTCGACGGCGCCCCGCCGGTCATGATCGGCGGCAGTTTCGTGTAGGGGTCCTTCGTGGTCGGGCTGATCGAATACGTGTTTTTCACGTTGGCC
>Ga0116229_10002419_pt1 | contig 30130 bp, 25 predicted proteins | sample S1TSphgellanicum_3_FD_87313 | JGI IMG/M metagenome (GOLD analysis project Ga0116229, IMG submission 87313) | Host-associated microbial communities from peat moss isolated from Minnesota, USA - S1T2_Fc - Sphagnum magellanicum MG | ecosystem: Host-associated > Plants > Peat moss > Unclassified...
GCGCCGCCGTCGACCGGACCGCTCCGGGACGTCAAGGTGCTCGATCTGACGACCGTGGTCATGGGGCCCTCGGCGACCCAGATGCTGGGCGACCTGGGCGCCGACGTCATCAAGGTGGAATCGGCAACCGGGGATTCACTGCGATGGATCGGCCCGTGGCGGCACGCGGGCATGGGACCGCTGTTCCTGCAGGCCAACCGCAACAAGCGCAGCGTGGTCCTCGACCTGAAGTCCGCGCAGGGCAAGGCAAGCGCGCTGGAGCTGGCGAGCCTGGCCGATGTGCTGGTGTCGAACGTCAGGCCGCAGGGCCTTGCGCGACTGGGCCTGGACTACGAGAACGTCCAGCGACACAACCCCAGTATCATCTACTGTGCCGCGGTCGGCTATGGCGCGGGCGGACCCGAATCCGGCAAGGCGGTGTATGACGACCTGATGCAGGCGGCATCCGGGATCGCCGGACTGTTCCAGCGCGTCGATGGCGCGGCGCGCTATGCGCCGGTGAACCTGTGCGATCGCGTGGTGGGCCTGTATGTGGTGACCGCGGTCACCAGTGCGCTGTACCTGCGACAGCAGACCGGCCAGGGCCAGCAGATCGAAGTGCCGATGTTCGAGACCATGGCGCAGTTCGTGCTATCGGACCACATGGGGGGTGCCGCGTTCGAACCGGCGCTGGGGCAGATGGGCTATCTGCGGCTGCTGTCGCGAACCCGGGGTCCCTACGCGACGCGCGACGGTTACCTGTCGCTGGTGGTGTATACCGATCGTCACTGGCGGTCCTTTACCGAACTGGTGGGCTGTCCGGCGCTGATCGACACCGATGCGCGCTTTGCCTCGCAGGAATCGCGTACCCTGCACGCGGAGGCGGTGGGTCAGTTCCTCGCAGGACAACTGCCGGCGCGCAGCAATGCGGAATGGCTCGAAGCCTTGCACCGCATCGATATTCCGGCCTGTCCGGTGAACGACATCACCGACTTGCTGCAGGATCCGCACCTGCAGGCGGTAGGTTTTTTCGAGCAGGTCGAGCATCCGACCGAGGGGAGCCTCACCATGTGCCGATTTCCGATCCGGTTCAGCCGCTCGCCGGCGTCGGTGCAGCGGCTGGCGCCAAACCTGGGCGAACACAACGACGCGATCCTGGGTTCAGCGGCGGCCACCTCAGCGATCGTCAAAGACGACAGCGGCCGGCCGTGACGCATGTCTGACACCGGCAACCCGGAAGTGCGGCTGGAGCGCCGGCGCGACGCCCTGTGGGTGTGGATCAATCGGCCGGCACGCCGCAACGCCATCAATGCGGCGGTGCTCGCGGGTATCGAGTCGGCGGTGGCGTCAACCGCCGCAGATCCGGGTGTGCGGGCGATCGTGTTGACCGGCGAGGGCGACAAGGCCTTCTGCGCGGGCGCGGACCTGACCGAGGGCACGACGACATTCCAGGCACGGCTGCAGGAGCCGACGACGGATTTTGGGCGCCTGGCGCGCGTGGTGCGCGCCTGCGGCATTCCGATGATCGCGCGCGTCAACGGTGCCTGCGTGGCCGGCGGCATGGGGCTGCTGGCCATGTGCGACCTGGCCATTGCCGCCGACCACGCCCGCTTTGGCCTGCCGGAGATCAAGGTCGGTGTGTTTCCGATGCAGGTGCTGGTGTTCCTGCGCGCCACGATGCATGCCAGGCACATCAACGAGCTGTGCCTGACCGGCGAGCTGATCGACGCGGCGCGCGCGGCGCAGATGGGCCTGCTGAATGAGATCGCGCCGCTCAGCGAACTGGATGGCCGCGTCGAGGCGATGGTGGAGCGGGTGTGCGCAGGCGCGCCGAGCGCCATACGCCGCGGCAAGCAGGTACTGTCGGCGATGGAAATGATGAGCTTCGAGCAGGCGCTGGCATTCGCGGAGGCGCAGATCGCGCTGGCCGCTGCGGGCGCCGACGCCGAGGAAGGACTGCGGGCGTTCAACGAGAAGCGCAAGCCGCGCTGGCTCAAGCCGCGGGCGGAATAGCCCATGCCGGCGACGGTACGCATCGGCGGCGCCTCTGGTGCCTGGGGCGACAGCCCACGGGCCGTGCCGCAGCTGCTGGGTGCCTCGGTGGACTACCTGATGATGGATTACCTGGCCGAAGTCACCATGTCGCTGCTGGCGCGGGCGCGCCTGAAGTCGCCCGATGCCGGTTTTCCACCCGATTTTGCGCTGTATCTGCAGGAGTGGTTGCCGGAGATCGCACGCCGCGGCATCAAGGTCGTGTCCAATGCCGGTGGCGTCAATCCACAGGGCTGCAGGGCGGCGCTGCAGAAGATCTGCGACGCCCAGGGGCTGGCACTGCGCATCGCCACGGTCGAGGGCGATGATGTCATGCCGCTGATTGCAGCGCTGCGCGAAGCCGGGGTGCGCGAGGCGGTGTCGGGCGCGCCGTTGCCGCAGCGCCTGCTGAGCGCCAACGCCTACCTGGGCGCGCTGCCCATCAAGGCTGCACTGGATCACGGCGCGGATATCGTCATCACCGGCCGCTGTGCCGACAGCGCCCTGGCGCTTGGAATCCTGATGCACGAGTTCGACTGGTCGGCCGAAGACCATGATCGGCTGGCCGCCGGCAGCCTGGTCGGCCACCTGCTGGAATGCGGCGCGCAGGGCGTGGGCGGCCTGCATACCGACTGGGAGAAGGTGCCCGACTGGGAGAATATCGGCTACCCGCTGGCCGAGTGCGATGCCGACGGCTCGTTCATCCTCACCAAGCCGCAGGGCACGGGCGGCCTGGTTGTTCCGGGTTCGGTCGCCGAGCAGGTGTTGTATGAGATCGGGGATCCGGCGGCGTACCTGCTGCCCGACGTGGTCGCGGACTTCTCCGAGGTGCACCTGGAACAGGATGGCCCGGATCGCGTGCGTGTCAGCGGCGCCCGTGGTCGTGCGCCGACCAGCCAGTACAAGGTGTCCGCAACCTACCAGGACGGCTATCGCGCGGTGGCCAGCGTGTCGATCGTGGGGCCTGGGGCTGCGGCCAAGGCGGAGCGCACCGCGAGCGCACTGATCGCGCGCGCACGGCTGATTTTCCAGGAGCGCGGGCTGCCCGACTTCAGTGCCACCCACGTCGAGGTGCTGGGCGCGGAAGCTTCCTACGGCCCACAATCGCGCACCCGCTTCGCGCGCGAGGTGCTGCTGCGGCTGGTGGTGGTGCATGAGGATGCGCGCTGCCTGGAACTGTTCGCCAGGGAAATCGGGTCCGTGGGGATCTCTTTCGCGCCGGGCACCACCGGCATCTATGGTGGTCGGCCCAAGCCGACACCCCAGATCCGGCTGTTCACCCTGTTCATCGACAAGTCACGGTTGCAGCGTCCCCGCGTGTCGCTCGACGGTGAGAGCTACCAGGTCGATATCCCCGCCGGCTCGCCACTGGTGGCCAGGATTGCCGGCCCCGAGCCGGCCGCTGAGGCGATCTGCGGCACCACGATCAAGGTGCCGCTGCTGCGACTGGCGCTCGCGCGCTCGGGCGACAAGGGCGACGCGGCCAACGTGGCGATCATTGCGCGCGATCCGGCGTACGTGCCGCTGTTGCGTCGCGAGTTGACACCCGAGCGCATCGCGGCGCACTTCCAGCATTTGGTGTCGGGCCCGATCCAGCGCTTCGAAGTGCCCGGCCTGCACGCATTCAATTTCCTGCTGCAGAACGCGCTCGGCGGGGGCGGCATGTCGTCGCTGCGCATCGACCCGCAAGGCAAGGCCTACGCGCCGATGGCGCTCGAGATGCTGGTCGCCGCGCCGGTCGAGTTGCTGGATCGGGTCGAGGGCAGGTAGATCCCGGCTGGGACTCAGGGCCGCGGGGAGGTTTCCAGCAGTCGACACACATTGGTCAGCAGTTCCGCCGCGCGCTCGATCTTCGAGCCGATGCGTGAGGTGGGTCCGGCGATCGTCACGATGTAGACCGCCGAGGTCCACATGAACCTTGCCGATATCGTGGTGACGCCTTCCTGGCTCTCTTCCCGGTTGAGGAACCAGCCCATGCGGTTGCCCGCTGCGAGCGCCTCGCGCAGGCCCGACTTCGACGTGATGGTATTGCTGGTCAGTCGCGGCAGGCTGTTTGATTTCAGGTACGCTTCCAGTGCGCGGCTGCCAAGGCTGGCCAGCAGTGCCTTGCCGGCCGACGTGGCGTGCAGGCTGCGCACGTTATCCCCGACCCTGGCGAGAAAGCGCAGTGGATGCGACGGCTCGATCGACAGCAGGTAAGTGGCCTGCAGCCCGTTGACCTTCGCCAGCAGCACCGACTCGTCGATCGTATCGCGCAGCGATCGCAACAGCATGTCGGTGCGCACGACAATCGGATCGTGGTCGGAGATGGTCTTGGCGATCTCGTAGATGCGCAGCGTCGGATAATACCCGCCACGCGGGGTGAGTTCGTAGATGTAGCCACGCTGCTCCAGCGCCTGCAGCACGTCATGGCAACTTGACGCCGCGATATCGAGCAGCCGGGCTATCTCCGAAGCCGCGAGCGGGCGCTTCTGGTCGGCGAAAATCTCGAGGAAATCAAGGGTGCGGCCGACGATCTTGGACATGCGGGTACATTAAACCATCTGCCGCCGCGTGCGCCAACCGGGCTGCACCGCCGCGGCCAGCCTCAAGACTGCTGCCTCACGACGAAGGCAATGGCGCCTGTCCGCCGAAGCGTTATGACAGTGCGATGCGGATGTGGCCGGCCTTAGGTCAACGCTTTGGCCGCCACGGCGTTGCTGATGGCTTAGGACGAGCAATCAATAGGCTTTCGACGATGAGCCACTTCCGGCGATGAGCCATCTCCTGTCTTCTGCTACCCATTCGGCTGCGCCGGCGACTGCGCGCGCGACTGCGCGGGCGACTACCCATTCCCATGTCTGCGGGACTCCCCTGCAGCTGGTCGCGATGCTAGCGATCATTGGGCTGCTGAGCGGCTGCGGCGGTGGCGGCGGCAGTACCACGTCGGTTTCGCCCACGTCGTCGGCTCCGAGCACCCCGCCATCGCCGACCTCACCATCCAGCCCCAGTGTCACGGCGGTGACAGCGAGCGATGCTGCGCGCCTGCTCGACCAGGCGACGTTCGGCGTCACCGCGAGCGATGTCGCGCAGGTGCAGAGCCTCGGTATCGACGCCTACCTCACCCAGCAGATCGCGGCACCGGCAAGCCAGTACAGCGGCTTTGTCTATACGCCGCACACCGCGCCCGCGAACTGCGTTACCGATGCGGCCACGCCGACCGATGCATCCAGCCTGTGCGCTCGCGACCAATACACCCCGTTCCAGGTGCAGCGGGATTTCTTCGTCCATGCCCTGAACGATACCGATCAGCTGCGACAGCGCGTTGCCTACGCGCTATCGCAGATCTTCGTGGTCTCAAGTGTCGAGATCTACGAGGCCTACGGGCTGGCGGCCTACCAGAACCTGCTGTTGAACGATGCCTTGGGCAATTACCGTACGCTGCTCGAGGACGTCACGCTCAGCCCGGTGATGGGGCATTACCTCGACATGGTCGATAACGCCAAGCCGGATCCGGCCAATGGTACGACACCCAACGAAAACTACGCGCGCGAAGTGCTGCAGCTGTTCTCGATCGGACTGTATGAGCTCAACGCCGACGGTACGCAGCAGCTGGACAGCAGCGGGGCACCGATTCCCACGTACACCCAGGACACGATTGAAGGCTTCTCGTCCGTGTTTACCGGCTGGACCTATCCGCCGCTGCCCGGGGCGAGCTCCAAATGGACCAACCCGATCAACTTCAACGGCGTCATGGTGGCCTTTGACTCCCAGCACGATGACACCGATCCGAAGCCGTTGCTCAACGGCTACACCGTACCCCCGAATCAATCGTCGGCAGCTGACCTGAAGGATGCGCTCGACAACATCTTCAATCATCCGAACGTCGGGCCGTTCATCGGCAAGCAGCTCATCCAGCACCTGGTGACCAGCAACCCGAGTCCCGCCTACGTCGCGCGTGTTTCCGCGGTGTTCGCCAACGACGGCAAGGGTGTGCGCGGCAACCTTGCGGCGGTGGTGCGCGCGATCCTGACGGATCCTGAGGCGCGCGGCGATGCGCCTGCGAGCGAGGAATTCGGGCGCCTGCGCGAACCTGCGCTGTTCATCACCGCCGCGATGCGCAGCCTCGGCGGCAAGTCCGACGGCGTCTACCTGAGAAGCGTGAGTTCCGCGATGGGTGAGCCGATCTTCGACCCGGAGACGGTGTTCAATTTCTACCCGCCCAGCTACGTGCTTCCCGGCACGCAGACGCTGGCGCCGGAGTTCGGCATAGACAACGCGGCGACGGTGCTGGCGCGGGCCAATTTCCTCAATACCGTGATCATGCAGAGCGGTGCGGCTGCGGATCCGACCGTGACCGGCAGCATCGGTACCCGCATCAACCTGGCACCGTATGCCTCGACCACGGACCCTGCGGCTTTGATCGCGCAGCTGAACCAGGCGCTGATGCATGGCAGCCTGCCGGCCGATGCCAGCAATGTCATTCTTCAGGCCGTCAAGGCGGCGAGCACCACCGATGTGACCGCGCCGGCCCGGGTGGCCAGTTACCTGATCCTGAGTTCGGGTCAGTACCAGGTGGAGCGCTGACATGCAACGACGACGATTCCTGATGCATGCGGGCGCCCTGGCCGGATCCGCCGCGCTCGGCCAGATGGGCGTATTCGCCGCCCGCGCGGCTACAGCCGAGGACTATAAGGCGCTGGTATGCATTTTCCTGTACGGCGGCAACGACACCAATAACGTGGTCGTGCCTGTCGATACTGCCGGCTATGCGAATTACGCCAAGCTGCGCAGTACCATTGCGCTGCCACAGGCGCAGCTGCTGCCGCTGGCGGTGGCTGGCGGAACACCTGCCTACGGACTGCATCCGGCGCTGCCTGGGCTGCAGTCGCTGTGGAACGCCGGCAACATGGCGGTCGTTGCCAACGTTGGAACGCTGGTGCAGCCGCTGACCCGGGCACAGTACCTGGCCACCACCTCTGTCAAGCCCGACAGCCTGTTTTCACATATCGACCAGCAGCAGCAATGGCAGGCGTCGATCTCCGATACGTCCTCCCTGACCACTGGCTGGGGCGGCCGGTTGTCGGACCAGCTCGCCAGCCTGAACGTCAATGCCATGGTGCCGCCGATGATCTCCACCGGGGGCAACAACCTGTTCGTGACCGGTGCGGCCTCGCAGGCGCTGGTCATTCCGACCAGTGGCGCCTTCGGGCTGAGCGGCTACACCAATAGCAGCGCGGACAGCGCGCGGCGTGCAGCGCTCGCCCAGCTGCTGAACATCGACAGCCAGGCGAACCTGGTCAAGGCCGCCCAGAACGTCATGACCGGGGCGCTCGCCAGCAGCGCGACACTCAATCCGATCCTGACCACCACCGACGCCACGCTGAGCGCGCGCTTTGGCGCATTGACCAGCAACTTCGCCAAGCAGCTGCTGGCGATCGCCAAGGTCATCGAGGCGCGTGGATCGCTCGGCGCACGCCGGCAGGTGTTCCTGGCGACGCTGGGATCCTTCGATACGCATAGCGATGAGGTCAACCGCCAGCAGTCGCTGCTGACCGAACTCGACGCCGGGTTGACAGCCTTTCATGGTGCGATGGCCGACATCGGCGCCGGCAGCAGCGTCACGTCGTTCACACTGTCGGACTTCTCGCGCACGTTTCTGCCCAATACCAATGGTGGCACCGATCACGCCTGGGGCAGTCATCACCTGGTGATCGGGGATGCGGTGCACGGCGGGCAGCTGTACGGCAGCATGCCGACGCTGGCGATTGCCGGACCGGATGACGCGGGCGATGAGGGGCGCTGGATTCCCACCATCGCCGTGGATCAGTATGCCGCGACACTGGCCAGCTGGTTCGGCGCCGATGCGACGACACTGGCGGCCGTGTTGCCGAACCTTGCGTCGTTCAGTCCGGCGACACTGGGTTTTGTCTAGCGCTGAATCGCCGACCGCCGTTGATGGGCTACCCAGTCGCGGACAGAGCCCTGTCAAGATAGTAAGCAGCGCTGATCAGGGACAGATGGGTAAATGCCTGGGGGAAATTGCCGAGCTGCTCACCGGAGCTACCGGTCTCCTCCGCGAAAAGTCCCAGGTGATTGGCATAGCTGAGCATCTTCTCGAAGTAGAACCGCGCCCTCTTGAGGTCACCGGAGCGCGCAACGCACTCGACATACCAGAACGAACACATGTTGAACGTGCCTTCGGCGCCCTGCAGTCCATCAAACCCGGTGCTGTTCGAGTATCTGTGGACCAGGCTGTCATCCATCAGTGTGTCTCCCACTGCTTTGAGCGTGGATAACCAGCGCGAATCGGTCGGGCTTATGAATCGAACCAGCGGCATCAGCAGGCAGGATGCGTCGATTGCCGTGGAACCCTTGCTCTGTACGAAGCTGCCGAGCTTTTCATTCCAGAAGTCCTTGTGAATGCTGTTGTACATCGCGTCCCGACCCTTGCTCCAACGCACCAAAGGGGCGGGCAGGCTGCGCTTTCGCGCCAGCCTGATTGCCCGGTCCAAGGCGACCCAGCACATCAGGCGGGAATGCAGAAAATGCTGCCGACCCCCGCGGGTTTCCCATATACCCTGATCCGCCCGTTGCCAGTTTTTCAGCACCCAGTTGATGACCCGGCATATGCCGTTCCATCCCTTCCACGGCAGCTGCTCCCCATATTTGTCCGACAGATAGACGGCGTCCATGATCGCGCCGTAGATGTCGAGCTGCAATTGCGAGCTGGCGGCGTTTCCTATCCGCACCGGTCGGGAACCCCGGTAACCGCGAAAATGCCTGAGCTCCACTTCCGGAAGGTTGTAATTACCCTGCATGTCGTACATGACGTGCAACTCACCCTTGCCGCCGCTGTTGCTGGCACGAGCGCTCAGCCAGCGCATGAACGCAGCTGCTTCATTGGTGTAGCCGAGTCGCAGGAACGCATAGGTCGTAAAGGCGGCATCGCGCAGCCAGGTGTAGCGGTAATCCCAGTTGCGTTTGCCGCCGGAGGTCTCCGGCAGCCCGAAGGTGGCAGCGGCGATAATGGATCCGTGATCGCGCGAGGTCAGCAATTTCAGCGCCAGCGCCGACCGGTTGACACTGTCGCGCCATCGGCCGCGGTAATGCGACAGGCCCACCCACCCGCGCCAGTAGTCGAGCGTTGACTTGAATGCGCTCGACACATAGTCGGCACTGAGACCCGATTCACTCGCCGTGGCCTCTTCAAGGATGAACGCGGCCGACTGGTCGGCTTTGAGTTTGAAGACAGCGGTGGCCGTCGCGGAGGCGATTTTCAGGGGAACCGTAGACCACAATCGCATGGCGGGCAGTGCCTTTGCCGCGGGCGTGAACACCAGGGAGTGCTCTTCCGCGTGCAAGGTATGCTTGCTGCGGCCGTAGTCAAAGGCAGGAGCGCAGCGCATCCGAAACCGGATCGGGTTCCTGATGGCCTTCACGCGCCTGATCAACTGCTGCCTGCCCTGCGTCATGGTCATGAAGTCCGAGATCTCCGCGACACCGGTCGCGGATAGAAACCGGCTTAGCAGGACGTTGGTGTCCGGCAGGTACATCTGCCGGCGTCGGATATTGTCGAGCTCGGGGGTCAATTCAAACGCACCCCCGCGCCCGGCGTCCAGCAGCGAGGCGAACAGGCTCGGGCTTTCAAATCGCGGCCAGCACATGAAATCGACCGAGCCGTTCATGTCGATCAGCGCGACAGTGTTCAGGTCGCCCACGACGCCGTGATTTTCAATTGAGTCCGGCGGCAGGTGCCTGCTTGCAAGACTTCGCTTAGCCATGCCGGCGGCTCAATGCAGGTCGGCGCGCCCGGGAGTGGCGCTGCCGCCCGCAACGGCGTCTGCCTGGGCATCAGCCAGGGCTTCCGGCACTATGCGATCTGCCAGCTTGCCGATTGTGCGCGTAACGGCGTCAACCTGGTTCGCGTCGCTGACAACGGCCGTGCCGCCCGCATCCAGGCTGTCGAATGTGCCGCTGCCGTTGGTCACCGGAATCGCACTGTCCTGGTCGACGATGCTCCAGCTTGCCGCCAGCACGCAGCGTCCATCCGGCCACAGGTCCAATGCATTGATGGTGATGCGCAGTTGCTGGCGGGCGCCGCTCGATCCATCCTGCACGATGCCAACCTCCGGCATGCGCGCCGCCAGGTCGGCGGCCATCGCGTGTGTCAGGCCTTGCGACAAGCGTTCGCCCCAGCGCCCGGTGGTGCTGGCCTTCACTTCGTCGTTAGCGCGGCGCGTCAGGATATCGGTGCTGTCGAGATAGTCCGGGATCTGGATTCGGCGCAGTTCCAGCAGCTGTGATGGCGTCGTGGTTGTCCCAGCCGCCGGATCGATGGGCGGAGTCAGCACGTAGATACGCCGCGGCGCACCCGAGCTGCATGCCGCGCCACACAGCACCGCGGCACACATCACCGCGACGTACAGCACTGGGGCGCCGGGCAGCAACGGCCACCGTGTCCGGGTGCGGGGCGTCATCGTGCGGCCCTGCGCAACAGCGTACCGGCGGGATCGCGCTCCAGGTCGTGAGTGAATGCGCGCAGCGAACCGGCGCTGGCGGCGAGGTCGCGTACCGAGGACTGCAGGTCGTCGCGCATCGGCGAGCGTGGCGCCGTCATGTCGTTGAGCGTCGCGACCAGCTTCTCGGCTTGCGCCGTGGTTGCCTGCGCGGTTCGCAACACCTGGTCCAGGTCCCGGCCGTTGGTCGCAATCTGGCCGCGGCCTTCGACGACGAGCTTATCGATGTTCTCCAGCGTGCGGGCGGAATTGGCCTGCACGGCGACCAGTGTATTCCTGGCGGTATCCAGCGTTGCCTGCAGGCTGTCGGCCATGGGACCGAGCCGCGCGCCGGCCTCGTCCAGCAGGTGCTGCATGCTGGCCAGGGTTGCGCGCGTCTTGTCTGTGAGGTCGTGCAGGTTCAGATCATTGATTTCGTCCTTGAGGTTCTGCATATCCGAGGGCATCGTCGGAACCTGCAGTGTCGTGCCCGAAAGCTGGGCCAGTACGATTGGCGTACCGGGATAAAAATCCAGGTCCACCGTCAGCTGACCGGTCACCAGGCTCTCCGAACGCAGCTGCGCCCGCAGTCCGGCGTTGATGGCGGCCGTCATGCTCCGGGAATCGCTGCGAAAGGACCCGTTGGTCCACTCGACCTTGTTCGGCTCGATGAGCATGGTGACCGGGATCATGCCGGTATGGTTCCTCTCATCGACCTGTACCTGGATGTTTTGTACCTTGCCGATAGTGACGCCACGGAACGTCACCGGGGAGCCGATCGTCAGGCCGGCAACCGATCCGTTGAAGACACCGACAAGACGTGCCGTCCGGCTGAACAGCTGCGCGCCGCCGAACAGCAGGATGGCGAGCACGCCGAGCGCAAGACCACCCAGCACAAAAACGCCGACCAGCAGTGGCTTGTTGGCTGTCATGGCGAGCTCACTGGCGCCTCGTCGCCCGCTGTCCGCGCGCGCTGCATGAACGCGTGCACCGTGGGGTTGTCGGAGGAATCACGCAGCGCTGTCGGCGCGCCATGCGCAATGACGGTGCGCGTTTCCGCGTCGAGAAACACGCCGTCATCGCAGATGCCGAACAGGCTCGGCAGCTCATGGCTGACCATCACCACGGTGACACCGAAACCGTCGCGCAGTTGCAGGACCAGGTCGTCGAAGCGTCTGGAGGCGATCGGGTCGAGCCCGGCCGAGGGCTCATCGAGGAACAGGATCCGTGGATCGAGCGCCAGCGCGCGCGCCAGCCCGACGCGCTGGCGCATGCCACCGCTCAGGTCCGCCGGCATGCTCGCCCTGCCGCAATCCAGGCCGACGAGCGAGAGCTTCAGCTGTACCAGTGCGTCGATCGCTGCCGCGTCGAGTTGAGTGAACATCTGCATCGGCAGCGCGACGTTCTGCTCCGCGGTCATCGAACTCCACAGCGCACCGCCCTGGAACAGCACGCCGAAACAACGTCCCAGGTCGTCGCGCTGTGCCTGGTCCAGTGACCAGTAGTCCTGGTGACCGAAATGCACGACGCCGGCAGTCGGGCGCAGCAGACCGATGAGCGCCTTGAGCAGTGTACTCTTGCCGCAGCCGCTGGGCCCCATGATGGCGAAGATAGAGCCGGGTTTGACGTCGAACGATACGTCGTGCTGAACGCTGTGCTCGCCGTAGCCGATCGCCAGGCCTTGTACCTGAAGCACCGGTTCCTTGGGTTGCTGGTCCATCGGCCTAGATATTCAACGCGTTGGCGCACACAGCGAATACTGCATCGAGCATGATGATGCCGATGATGCTGACCACGACCGCGCTGGTCGCGGCGTGCCCGACGTCGGTGGCACTGCGTCCTGCCTTGAGGCCAATGCGGCAGCCGGCAAGCGCAATCAGGGCACCGAAGGCGATGCTTTTTGTGAGCCCGAATCCGACTTCATGCATCGTTACCGCGCTGCGCGTCTGGGCCATGAACAGCGCCGGGGAGATGTTGAGCATCGATACCGCGACCGCGAAGCCGCCGAGAATGCCGATGGCGCTGCCGTACAGGTACAGGATAGGAGTCATCAGCGTCAGCGCCAGGACACGCGGCAGCACCAGGTAGTCCTGGACCGGGATCCCGAGAACCCGCAGCGCGTCGAGTTCGTCGCTGCCCTGCATCGAGGCAATTTCCGCCGCATAGGCACCGCCGGTTCGCCCCGACATCACGATCGCGGTCATCACCGCAGCCATCTCCCGAACCTGTGCCAGGCCAACGAGGTTGGCGATGTAGATGTCGGCGCCGAAGCGGCGCAGTTCTATGGCGCCGACGAACGCCAGGATCGCACCCACCAGTACGTTGACTAGCGCGACCATCGGCAGGGCGGCGATCCCCGCATCGTACATGCAGCCAAGGAAATCGACCCGGCGCATCCGGGCTCGGCCCAGAATGGCTGCTCCGGCCTGCAGCACCTGGCCTCCGACCAGCACGGTCACCGCCAGCAGTTCGTCCCATTGCGCGATAGCCCGGAGACCCAGGCGTTCGACCATGATCGGACGCCGGGGCGGCGTCGCCGGCGCGTTCGCCGTTTGCGGCAGCAGCGCCAGCAGTCGCCTGGCGGCGAGGGGGATGCCGCCGTCATCGACACGTATCGAACGCGGGGCGGCGGCCAGGCTCACCGCCGACAGGTAAACCAGCAACGAGCTGTCCCACCGACCCAGCCGGCTGCTATCGAATGCGATTGCTTTCAGTTCCTGGCGATTGAATAACGCCGCGATCGCGGGTGCGGCGGCTGTGCTGTCATCATCTGCCGTAGTCCAGTTGCCTGCCAGCGTGATCAGCGTGTCGCCGCCATTGACCTGGGTAGTCAGGCGCGGATTGTCGGATGCTACGGGCACGGTACGGCGCGACCTGCGACGCGAGGGAGTTTCAGCTTGGCGGCTGGCCCATGGGTGGTCTGTGCGCTAGCACACACACGCCGGGACCTCTTCGATTCTGGCACGCGGGTTGCCGTTCCGCTGACAGAACAGGGTGACAAGCAGCGACAAACTGAATCGCCCTTGCCCAGGAAGTTTCAGCGATGGACGATACCGCGGAAGTCAGTTCACCTCAGGACAGGCAGGAGGCTCCGCCCGGAAAATCGTCCCGCGACGCCGACGGCGCAGGCGCGCCCCGCGATTACAAATACAAGTACAAGTACAAATACGAGAAGGGCAAGGAACAGCGTAAGGACGAAGGCAACGACGAGGACCAGGCTGGCAAGGACAAGGACGACGCAAAGGACAAGGACGGCGGCAAGGACGAGAGCAAGGGCAACGGCGATAATAAAGACAAGGACGGCGACGATGGGCAGAACAAGCCCAAGAGCCGTATGCCGATCATCATCCTGGTCGTCGTCGCGGTCATCGCCGTCATCGGCGGGCTGATCTTCTGGCTGATGACCCGCAATCAGGAAAGCACGGACGATGCCTATACCGAGGGTAACGCGGTATCGATCGCTCCCAAGGTGTCCGGCTACGTCGTGGAAAACCGCATTAACGACAACGTGTTCGTCCATGCCGGTGATCTGCTGCTGAAAATTGATCCGCGCGACTATGTCGTCGCGCGCGACGAGGCCCAGGCCAACCTCGACGCCGCCATTGCCCAGGAGGCGAGCGCGGAGGTGGACCTGCACACCACACACGTCCGGGCACCGGCCAACCTTGCCGAGGCGCAGGCTCAATTGGCGCAGGCACGCGCAAATCTGGCGCAAAGCGAGAATGATTCAAGGCGCCAGCACGGCGTGGATCCTCGCGCAACGACGCAAACCAACGTCGACCAGGCGACAACGGCAGTGCGGTCGAGCGCCGCGAGCGTGCAGTCGGCTGAGGCCCAGGTTTCCGTCGCCGCGCTCGTCAAGGAGGCCATCGAGACGGCGGAGGCGACGCTGAAGCAACGTAAAGCCCAGGTGGAGCAGGCGCAGGCAAACCTGGCCCAGGCGAAACTGAATCTTTCCTACACCGACGTCACGGCGCCGCAGGACGGCCAGATCACGCGCCGCAATGTCGATCTGGGCACCTTCGCGCAGGCCGGCGAGCAGGTATTTTACCTCGTGACCCGGAACGTCTGGGTGGTTGCGAACTACAAGGAGACGCAACTTGATCGGATGCGCGTCGGGCAGCGAGTCGATATCCAGGTAGACGCCTATTCCGACCTGCACCTGAGCGGCCACGTCGAGAGCATCCAGGGCGGCAGTGGCGCGCGCTTCACGGCGTTTCCCGCAGAGAACGCGACTGGAAACTTCGTCAAGATTGTTCGCCGGGTACCCGTGAAGATCGTCATCGATCACGGCCTGGAGAATTGGCCGTTCCTGCCACTCGGTCTGTCCGTGGAGCCGACAGTCTATTTCAAATGACTGAGTCGCGCGCCAATCCAAACCTGTGGCTGATCGCCATCGTCGTGACGATGGGTGCGTTCATGGAGGTCCTGGATACCACCATCGTCAATGTGGCGCTTCCGCATATCGCCGGCTCGCTGGCGATCAGCAACGACGAAAGCACCTGGTCGCTGACCACTTATCTCGTCGCTAACGCGATCGTGCTGACGATCTCCGGCAACCTGAGCATGCGCCTGGGACAAAAGAACTACTTTCTGCTGAGCGTCGCGGGTTTCACGGTAGCGTCACTGCTTTGTGGCCTGTCCACCAATTTCGTCGAACTACTGGTGTTCCGCGCAGTGCAGGGCTTCTTCGGCGGCGGCTTGCAGCCTACCCAGCAGGCCATCATCCTCGACACCTTCCCGCCGGAAAAGCGCCAGACGGCATTCTCGATCACAGCGATCGCGACGATTGTCGCCCCCGCCCTGGGTCCGGTGGTCGGCGGCTATCTGACCGATCAATTGTCCTGGCATTGGATATTCCTGGTGAATATTCCGATCGGCATAGCCACCTTCTTCGGCGTCATGCACCTGGTCGAGGAGTCGCCCGAAAGCAAACGCCGAGCGAAGCGCGCCCCGCCGTTTGATTACCTGGGCGTGGTGTTCATTGCCATGGCGCTTGGATGCCTGGACATAGCTACCGATAGGGGAGAGGACCTCGATTGGCTCGGATCCAACATCATCCGCACGCTCTACGGCGTATCCCTCATCGGCTTCGTCGTCGGTAGCGTCTACCTGCTGCGCGCCCGAAATCCAGTGGTGAACCTGCGGGTATTGCGGGATCGCAACTTCGCGCTCGGCACCATTGCGATAGGTTTGATGGGCTTCGTGCTGTATGCGAGCGCAGTCATTATTCCCCAGTTCGCCCAGACGCAGCTTTCCTACACGGCGACCTGGGCGGGGTTGGCCCTGGCACCGGGAGCCGTGGTGCTTATTGCATGCATTCCGCTCGTAGGGCGGATCATGAAGTTCGTCCCGGTCAAGTACGTGATCGCTGCCGGTGGCCTGGCGCTGTCGGGCGCGCTTTTTTTCTCCGACAATCTGGTACCCAATCTGGACTTCTTTCACCTGTGGGTGTTTCGTTCCGCCCAGACGGCAGCATTGGCGCTGCTGTTCGTACCCATCAGTACGGCCGCCTACATCACCTTGCCGGAAGATCAGCACGGTGACGGCGCCGCGTTGTTTACCATGTCGCGCAATGTGGTGGGTGGTATCGGCATCTCGGTCTCAACCGCCTTGATCACCAACCACGAGCAGATTCGTCAGCAGTACCTGGGCGAACATCTGGACCCTACGAATCAGCCCTATAACGTGCTGTTGCAGGATCTGCATGCTGCTGCAATGAGCCTTGGACACGCGGCGCAAATGGCGAAGCAGATGGCGCCCGGCGACGTCTTCCAGATTCTGCAGACCCAGAGCGCAGTACTCGCCTACAACGATACCTTTATCATAACCGGGATCCTGGCGTTGCTGCTCGTGCCGCTCGGCCTTTTCATGTCCGGCGGCAAAGCAAAAGCGAAGAGTGGCGAATGACCCTCCGGGCGTTTCTTGCCTCTGCCCTTGCGACAATGTGTCTCGTGGGCTGCACGGTGGGGCCCAACTATCGACCGCCGGATCCTCCGGCCGTGGCCCAGTGGAATGACCTGGCGGCACAGGGCATCCTGGCCGATCAGAAGAGCGACCCCGATCCCAGCTGGTGGCTTGCATTCAATGACCCCATCCTGACGGCACTCATTGAGAAGGGAATCAGCAATAACCTGGATGTACAGCAGGCAGTCATCCGGGTGCTGGAGGCTCGCCAGGCGATTGCCACTGCGCGCGCGGCGGGTTTGCCTACGTTGAGCGGCAATGCCAGCTACAAGCGCGAGCAGCTGGGCGCCAAGGGTCTGCTCGAATCCCAGGGTGCGTACCAGGACCTCGACACTCTCGCCAACCGGCTGAAACCCCTGGATGCGACGGTACCGGGGTTGAGCACCGACATCGTGAATGGAGGCACGCAGGCGCTGGACCAGTTCACGGCACCGTCGAACCTGTTTCAGTATGGGCTCGATGCCTCCTGGGAGCTCGATCTGTTCGGGCGGGTGCGCCGTTCGGTTGAGCAGGCGCGGGCGCAGTCCCAGGCACAGTCTGAAGCGCTCAACGATGCGCTCATCGTGCTGGAAAGCGAGATTGTGCAGTCGTACGTACAACTGCGCGGTGCGCAGGCACTGAAGGCCAGCCAGGAAGAGAACGTCAAAGCTGCCGGGGAGAACCTGGATCTCACGCAACGCCGCCAGAAAAATGGGTTGATTACCGAGCTCGACGTGGACCAGGCGCGCACCCAGCTCGACGACGCACGCCGACAACTGCCGGCCTACGACGGGCAGGTCCAGCAGGCCATGAATGCGTTGAGCGTATTGATCGGCGATGCGCCCGGCGCGGTGGACCAGCAGTTGCGTGAGAGCAAGCCTGTGCCGCCGATCCCGACGGTCGTGGATGTGGGGGTGCCATCGACACTGGCACGGCGACGGCCAGACATCCGCCAGGCCGAGGCGACACTGCATGCCGCTACCGCCAATGTAGGCGTGGCGGTAGCCAGCTTTTATCCTGATATCTCGCTGACCGGCAATGTAGGCATGCGGGCCCTGGATGCTTCCTACCTGACCAACTGGGCCAGCCATTTCTACACCGCCGGACCGGCGCTCTCGCTGCCAATTTTCTCGGGAGGGCAGCTTGCCGCGGGCCTGACCCTCGCACGTGCGGAACAGAAGGCAGCCGCCCTGAGCTATCGCGCCACGGTGCTGAATGCGCTGCGCGAAGTCGAAGACGCGCTGGTCACGTACCGGGTAGACCGTGCGTCACGCGATCTGCTGCAGGATACGCTGGATTCGGCGCAGATCACCTGGGACCTGGCGCGCAACCAGTATGATCACGGCCTCGCAAACTTCATCAACGTGTTGAACGCGGAGAGCACGGTACTGACAGATCGACAGGCGCTGGTGCAGGCGAACGTCCAGCTGGTCAGCGACATCGTGTCGCTGTATCGGGCATTGGGCGGTGGCTGGGAGAAAACGGTGCAGCAACTCCCAGACCCGGATATATCGACCAGGCCGCCGCCGCTGCCTGGTGCACTGGATCGGGTAGCCGATCCGGCTCCCTAGTGCCCGGCTCGTTAGCCTGGGCGGCTTACTGCATATGCCAGCCGTGGCTGACGACCAGCGACTGGCCGGTCAGCGCATTGGAGGGAAACGATGCAAACAGCAGGGCCACTTCGGCGACGTCATCGACCGTGGTGAATTCGCCATCGACGGTTTCCCTGAGCATGACGTCGCGGATCACGCTCTGTTCCGAGATTCCCAATAGCCGTGCCTGCTCCGGTATCTGCCGCTCGACCAGCGGCGTGCGCACGAATCCGGGGCAGATCACATTGGCCCGCACGCCGTGCGGCGCGCCTTCCTTCGCTATCACCTTTGCCAGTCCGATCAACCCATGCTTGGCGGTGACGTAGGGCGCCTTCAGCCTGGACGCCTCCTTCGAATGCACCGAGCCCATATAGATGATGCTGCCGCCGCGACCGGATCGGTACATGTGGGGCAGGCAGGCCCTGGTCGTCAGGAACGCCCCATCCAGATGGATGCTGAGCAACTGCTTCCATTCCTGCAGGCTGAACTCCTCCAGCGCGTGCACGATCTGCAGGCCGGCGTTGCTGACCAGGATATCGACAGCCCCGAATGTATCGATGACAGCCGCCACACCGTCGTTGACCGCCTGCTCGACGGTCACATCCATGGCCACAGTCAGGCCTTGTCCACCAGCGGCCCTGATTTCGCTGACGACGAGATGCGCCGCCGCCGGATCGATATCGGCGATCGCAACGCGCGCACCTTCGCGGGCAAATGTCAGCGCGATCTGGCGGCCGATGCCGCCCGCCGCGCCGGTCACGATTGCAGTCTTGCCGGAGAGCTTCATATTTCGAAGTCCCTACGCTGCGCCGCGCATACCGGCGTCGAGCGCTGCGAAGTCCGCGTCGCTGAGTTCGATGCCGGCCGCGGCCACGTTCTCTTCCAGGTGCGCGACCTTCGAGGTGCCGGGGATGGGCAGCATGACTGGGCTGCGCTTGAGCACCCAGGCGAGCGCGACCTGTCCGGGCGTCGCATGATGTCGCCTGGCGATGCTGTCGACCACCGAGCCGGATTTGGTCAGGTCGCCCTTCGCCAGCGGAAACCACGGTATGAAGCCGATGTCATTCGCAGCGCAGTATTCCAGGACCGCTTCGCTGCTGCGGTCCACCAGGTTATAGCGGTTCTGCACGGTTGCCACCGGGAACACCTTGGAGGCTGCCTGGATCTCGGCCACCGACACCTGGCTGAGGCCAGCATGGCGTATGACGCCGCTGTCGATCAGCGTCTTCACCGCGTCGAACTGCTCGTCGGCGGGCACCCTGGGGTCGATGCGGTGCAATTGCCACAGGCCGATCTGCTCGACGCCAAGCCGACGCCGGCTGGTGTGTGCCTGCTGGATCAGGTATTCAGGGCGTCCCAGCGGCGTCCACAGATCCGGCCCGGTGCGCGCAAGGCCCGCTTTGGTTGCGATCAGCATGCCGTCGTACGGATGCAGCGCCTCGCGGATCAGGTCCTCGGCGACGTTGGGCCCGTACGAGTCCGCAGTGTCGACAAAGTCGATGCCCAATGCAGGCAGGCGTCGCAATGTGCGCAGCGCCTCGCCCCGATCGGCGGGTGGACCCCAGATGCCGGGGCCGGTGATGCGCATGCTGCCAAAGCCAAGACGGTGGACACTGGTGGTGCCGCCGATCTTGAAATTACCGGAGATCGCCGCAGTGATGGCGCCGCTCACCGCAGCTGGCTGTCCTTGCTGCCACGACGGTTATAGCCGCTGAACGTCGTGCCGGCGCGATCAACACTGTCCTGGCACACAATGCACAGGCGTGCGCCCGGTATCGCATCCCGGCGCGACTGCGGGATCTCGGTGCCGCACTCGGCACAATGGGACAGGCTGGGACCCCGGGGCAGTTGGCTCTGCGCGCGGCGCACCGCGTCCTTGACCGTGGCGTCAATCTGTTCCTGAACCGCACCCTCTTTTGCCCACCCGGTTGCCACGCTTCACCTGCACCAGAGTTCCGCTGCGGTACTGTAGCACCCAGGCGTAGCCGGGCCAAAGTCGGGCTGGCATTCGAGCACTACACGCTGGCTAGTCGCCCTTGTGCGAGCCATCCGTGCCCACCGTGACGGCGCCTTCGTGGGTGCAGGCATCGGTGCAGACGTGGCTGCCGGGCGTCGCGTCAGGCCGGTTGAACCTGAGCGAGTCTGGAGCCTGGTCCTTGACCTGGCGCTGAGCCTTGTCTGGCGCGGCGGCGGTGACACGTTTCCTGGCGTGCAGTGTACTCATCTTGACCTCGTAAGAATGGCCGTGCGCGGAATAGCGCAGCGCCAAAAGCAGTAGCATGTAGCCCGCGTGCACGATGGCGCGCTGGCGTGGATGCGTCGGTGCGCCAGCACCCTTAGTGCAACGCCTGAGTGCCACCGCCATGGCCCACTATTCCACGTGCCGTAGTACGCGCGCCACCGTACAGACGTCCGGGACTCAGGTCGGCTAGCGTGCCTGTCGACAGCTCAATCAGGTAATCTCAAGATGAAGCGCGCGGGTTCTGTATTTTCCCTCGGATCCGAGTTCGATGATTTCCTCCTGGCGACCATCGGTGACGACCATAGCGGCATGCAGCTGAGCGTGCTGTCGGCGCTGGCGCGGCTGGATATCGATCCCTGGGAGGAGGCTGCCGCACTGGCGCGCCTGCCGAACGACAATGCCACGAGGAAACTGGCTGCGCTGCTCGCGGCACTGCCCGCCGGGCCAACTGAACGTGACGATTCCAGGACCATTGCCGCTCGCCTGATCCCGTTGCTGCCGCACCGCGCGCCGCCCGGCGCGCCGACCGCGACCCGGTCACCCGTGCAGCAGCCGCGCACCCAGGCTCCCACCCAGGCGCCGAGCCAGGCGCCGACTCACTCGCCGATCCACTCGCCGATACTCACCTACCTGATCCTTTACGGCGTGTTCACGCTGTTCATGCTCGCGCTCCAATGGCTGATGGCGGCCCCGCAGGTGCCTGCACCAGTCAATAGCACGCCCGCACCGACGGTGAGCAGCAGTTCCCCGCAGCCGGCGCCGCCAACGCGCATTCAGTAGGCCGCGGGCCCGGTGACGTGCCCGGCAGTGCTGCAGCAGCGCTGTCTCTGTTTGGCGACGCATGAACTGGATTGAGCGGGGCCGAAGTATTAATCATGTGACAGCGACAGCGGATTGCCTGATCGTAGCGATGCAGCGATGGGTCAGCTCATCGACTCCGGTTTATCGACATCCAGGAGACCCGATCACGCCATGGATCAACCAAGACATTACCTGCTCGCATCTGACTTTGATCAGACGTTGAGTTTCCACGATTCGGGCCTGGTGCTGAGCGAGCTGCTGGGCATCTCTGGATTCCAGCAGCGCGTGGATGGCCTGGCGCGCAGCAACCTGGTCCAGCAGGGCGGGGAACTGGCCTATCTGATTCGTCACGATCCGGAGTTTCGCGGCGTGCGCGTCGAGCATCTGGTCGAGGCTGGCCGTCGCGTGCGACTCAAGAAGGCGATTCCGGCGCTGGTTGATTTCCTCGAGCGAGGCGTCGATGGTTGCCGATTTTCGTTCTTCGTGATATCCGCCGCGCCGCGTGAGATCGTCGTTTCGGCGCTGGCGGGCATCGTCGCCCCCGAACATATCTACGGTACCGAACTGGAATTCGATCCACGCTCCGGCGAAGTGCGTTCGGTCAGGCGAGTGCCGGCCGGCTACGGCAAGGTCGCCGTGATCGAGGAACTCGAGCAGCGGCTCGACGTTGCGCCGGACCGCGTGATTTATGTCGGCGATGGCAGTTCCGACGTGCATTTGATGCTGCACGTCAATAACCGCGATGGTTTTACGATCGCCGTCTCGGAAAACAAGCAGCTGGCGCGCATCGCGCAGAGCACGGTGCTCAGTGACAACGCATTCAGCGTCATGGTCCCGGTCCTGGATCAGCTGCTCGACTGGCGCACCGGCCAGATCCGGGCGCTGTTTGAGTCCAACGGATTGACGCTGGACGAGTGGGAGAAGGACCGCACCGATCGGGTGCGGATCAGCGAGGTGCTGCTGAGCCACTCCTCTGCCGCCGCGTGAGCAGATGAGTCCTTCCGCAATCCAATACCTGGGCTGGTGCGCGACCGCGGTGTTTGTGGGCTCGTACTTCTGCCGGCGACCCTCCTGGCTGCGCGGCGCCCAGATGCTGGGTGCCGCACTGTGGGTACTGTACGGCGTGCTGATCAGTGCATCGCCGGTCGTGGTGGCGAACCTGCTGGTGCTTTGCGCTGCAGCGTGGACGCTGACGCGCCAGCCCGCGTCGAGCTGAGCACTGGTTGATTCCCCTGTCCAGCTGTAGCTGACGCGCTGTTTGCGCGTTCACCTGGCGGCCAATGTGGATGACCGCGCTACTCTTCAGGCGCAGTGGATCTCTGGGGTGACTTCAGAAAGCCGGGGTGTCCACCGCCAGCCTTGCGCGGCAATTCGCCGTCAGCGCGCCGCCGTAGACGACGCCGTGTCAGGCAGCGCCGATTCCCAACCGCCGCCCAGCGCCTTGTACAACTGGACCAGATTGGTCTGCAGCGTGGTCAGGCTCTGCGCGGCCTGCAATTGGTACTGCAGCAGCGTGCGCTGCGCTGTCAGCACGTTCAGGTACGGGTCGATGCCGCTACGGTAGCGTTCCAGCGCGATGCGCAGCAGTTCTTCGCTGTCATGCATTGCGCGCGTCAGTCGCTGCAGCCGTTCCTGTTCGGTACTGTAGGCGACCAGCGCGTTGGCGACATCGTGCCAGGCCGTCAGGACCGTCTTCTGGTAAGCGATCGCCGCCTCCTGCTGCTGTACCTTGCGCAGTTCAACGGTACCGCGCAGCCGGCCGCCTTCGAACAGCGGCAGCGTCAGGCTCGGACCCAGCGCGTACTGGCGAGCGCTCCAGCTGCCGAGGTTGGAGAATTGCAGCGCCTGCAGGCCGAAGCTGCCGGTGAGTGTGATCGAGGGGTAGAGTTCGGCGACCGCGACGCCCACCTGCGCAGTCGCGGCCTGCAGCTTGGCCTCGGCGCTGCGCACATCAGGGCGGCGCCGCGCCAGCTCGGATGGCAGTCCGAGCGGTACCGTGGGCGGGGTGCTCTGCGATGAGGACTGGCGCGCGAGTTCCTCGCGCAGGGCATCCGGGGGTAAACCCAGCAGCAGCGACAGTGCGTTGATGAGCTGGGCTTCCTGCTGGCCGAGCGAGGGCAGCTGGCTGGCGACGTTGTCGGTTTCGGCCTCGGCGCTGACCAGGTCCTCATGCGGGGTAACCCCGGCGCTGGCGCGCTGGCCGGTGATCGATGCCGTGTCGCGATCGGCCGCCACGGTAGCCTCCACGATGGCTCGCTGCGCCTGCACGCCGCGCAGCGTCAGGTAATCGCGCGCCAGCTCCGCCATCTGTTCCAGCAGTTCGGTGCGCAGGTCCTCCTGCGAGGCCTGTGCGCTCGCGCGCGCTGATTCCTGCGCGCGTCGAGCGCCACCCCATAGATCCAGTTCCCAGCTGGCGTCAAAGCCGTATTGCCACAGATTCAGGGGCGAAGACAGCACATTTTCGAAGGAGGTTGGGGCGCCGCCGGCGCCGCTGCCGAGCGTGCCCGACGCTTCGGATCCCGCCGTCGCCTGGCCCGATCCGCCGCTGCCGAACAGGCTCAGCAGTCCCTGCTTGCTGGCCTTTTCCCGCTCGTAGGATCCATTGGCATCCACGGTCGGCCACAGGTAGCCGCTGATGATGTGTGCCTGCAGCCGGCTTTCCGTGAGTCGAAGCGATGCGGACTTGACGTCGAGGTTCTGCGTCGCGACGCGCTGCTCCAGATCCTCGAGCGTCGGATCCTGGAAGACTCGCCACCACGACTGGTCTACCGCGTCGGACGACGTCGCGGGCCTGGTCGTACCGGTGGTCGCGCCTGCGGCTGCTTGCGCGGAATGCGTGGCATCCTGCCAGGATGCGGGCAGCTTCCCGTCCGGCTGGCGGAATGCAGGCCCGACTTCGCAGCCCGCCGACAGCAGCAGCGTCGCGCAGGCGAGGGCAGTCCTGAAGTGCGCTGTCATCGCGTCACTCCGCCACGGGCGCAGCGCCCGCGACACGCTTGGTGGCCGAGAACAGGAACGCGAGCGGCACGGCGGCGAATCCCAGCCAGGCGCACATCATGAAGACGTCGGTGTACGCCAGCATCGATGCCTGTGTGCGCAGCACCTGGTACAGGCGGCCGACAGCCAGGTGCTGCGCGGCGCTGGCGGTGTGACCCAGCGCCTCGATGGCACGGGTATATTGATCCTGCAGAATTCGAAACGGCGCATGTAGCGGCGTGTCGTACTTTGCCAGCCGGCCGCTGTTGACCTGGGTGCGCGAAGTAATCAACGCGGTGCTGACGGAAATGCCGATGGAGCCGAACAGGTTGCGGAACAGCGTGAACAGCGCGGTCGCATCGCCCTGGGATTGGCGCGTCATGGTGGCGTAGGCGGCGGTGCTGATCGGTACGAACAGGAACGCCAGGCCCGCGGCCTGGGCCAGGCGCATGCTCACCAGCGTGTCGAACGACACATCGGGCGTGATGCGCGAGGAATAGACGAAAGCCAGGCCCATGATGGTAAAGCCGGTGGCGACGATGAAGCGCGTCTGCACGACCTTCATCACGCGCCCGACGATTGGAATGAGGAACACCACTGCGACCCCACCAGGCGAGAGGATCAGTCCGGCGTGGGTGGCATCGTAACCCAGGATCTGTTGCGACACCTGCGGTATCAGCACGGCGCTGGAGTACAGAATGAACGCCATGATCGCGATCATCAGCGAGCCGACGGCGAAATCGCGATTGCCGAGCACGAACAGGTTGACCACGGGTCGTCGCGCCGACAGCAGCCAGGTCACGGCGCCGAGCAGGCCGACCCCCGCGAGCACCGCCATCGCGCGTATCAGCGGCGAGCTGAACCAGTCCGCATCCTCGCCGCGATCCAGCACGATCTGCAGGCAGCCGAGTCCAAGCGTGATGAGGGACAGCCCAATGAAGTCGACCGAGCGCGGCCGCGCCTTCGCCCACGGCGGGTCCTCGACCAGCGCGGCGATCGCGAACGCGGCCAGGATGCCGACCGGCACGTTCACAAAGAACACCCAGCGCCAGGTCAGGTCGTCGGTGATGATGCCACCGAGTGTCGGCCCGAGAATCGGCGCCACGATCGTTGCAATTGCGGTGATCCCGAAGGCGGCGCCGCGGCGCGCCGGCGGAAAGGTGTCAAGGATGATCGACTGCTGGTTCGGCTGCAGGCCGCCGCCGAACAGCCCCTGCAGCAGCCGGAACACGATCAGCTGCGGCAGGTTCTGCGACAGCCCGCACAGCAGCGACGTCACCGTGAACATGATCACGCAGATCAGGAAGTAGCGCTTGCGCCCGAACCGGCTCGCAAGCCAGCCGGACACCGTCAGCACGATGCCGTTGGCGATCAGGTACGAAGTCAATGCCCAGGTGGCATTGTCATAGCTCGAAGACAGGCTGCCGGCGATATGCGGCAGTGACACGTTGACGATGGTCGTGTCGAGAATTTCCATGAAGGCGGCGAGCGTCACCACAATCGCGATCAGCCACGGGTTATGGCTGGGCCGCCAGTTTTTTTCGTCGACGCCCGCGCCGGGGCTCTCGGGGGGGCTCACGGCACGCGCACCGTCGGCTCGGCCGACGCGCCCAGCGGCAGCGGGAAATGCGGATCCAGTCCGGAATCGATATCGATCTTGACCGGGATGCGCTGTACGATCTTGATGAAATTGCCGGTGGCGTTCTCGGCCGGAAAGGTGCTGAACTTGGTACCCGATCCGAGCTGCATGCTGTCGATGTGGCCGTCGAGCCGCAGCCTGGGATACATGTCGATGCGGATGCTCACCGGTTGTCCGGTACGCATCTGCGCCAGCTGGTTCTCCTTGAAGTTCGCGGTGATCCAGACCTGCGGCGAGACCAGCGCCATGATCTGCTGGCCGACGCTGACGTAGTCGCCGACCTCGACGCTGCGCTTGGTCACCCAGCCATCCTGCGCCGCCCGCACCACGGTCCATTCCATGTTCAGCTGCGCCTGCGCGAGCTTTGCCTCGGCGTCGCGCTCGCTGCCCTGCTGCTGCCTGATCTGCGCATCTACCTGCGACAGTCGCTGCGGCACCGCTCCGGACGCGCGCACCTCGGCGTCCGCGACCGCCACCTGTGCCTGGGCCTGGCGCAGTGCCACCCTGACCGCGTCGCTCTCCTGCGCGGTGGTCGCCGTGCCGCTCAGCTCCCGTTCACGCCGCTCGTCGTTCTCGGCTTTTTCCAGCGCCGCCTGGGCGCTGCGCAACTGCGCCTGCGCCTGCGCCAGCTGCGCCGGAAAATTGCGCTGTGAAACCAGCTGGCCCTGGCGCTGTGCGGCCAGCTGCGCACGGGCGTTGTCGAGTTCGGCCTGGGCCTGGTCCAGCGCCAGCTTGAAGGGGCGCGGATCGAGGTGAACCAGCGCATCGCCGGCATGGACAAACTGGTTATCGGCGACATCGAGCGTGATGACATTGCCTGCCACGCGTGCACCGACCGAGGCAGCGCGACCGTCGACAAACGCATCGTCGGTGGTGATCTCGTTGCGCGTGGACAGCCAGTAGACCACCGCTCCGACGACCAGCAATACCCCGGCGGCAATCAGAACCCACTTGACCGCTGGGCGGGCGCGCTGGCGCTGGGCGGCGCGTTTAGGGTCTTCGGCAGGCTCGGCGCCGGCACCGGCGGCGGCATGATCTTCAGGTTGGGCCATCGCTGTCTCACCCGGCTTCCATCACTCACTGTGCGGGCGCACAGTGCCGGAAAGATAGCAAAGAACCGGAGCCGTTGTGGCACCCGCGTCGGACGACGGCCCCCCGGAAGTGACGCCATGCTTACCGCGCTCCCAGGGCGGCATCCGACAGCCGGGTCGAGCGCCCCGTCATAGCCTGCAGGCACCGTAAAATACCTGGAGGCATTCATGTCCATGAGCAAACTGATGTTGCCGATACTTGTTCTCGCCGGTGTCATCGCTCTCAGCGACACTATTGTGCTTGCACAAACTGCGGGGGGCGGCGCAGTCGGTGGCGCTGCCGGCGGCGGTGGCGGCGCTGGCGGGGCTGCCGGCGGCTCGGTAAGTAGCCCAGGAACCAGCGTTCCCGGCACCGGCAGCCCCGGGATGAGCAACCCCGGGGGCAGCAACGGCAGGAGTCAGGCATCCTCCGGCGGCAGCATGTCGGGATCTTCCTCCGGCTCGATGGGATCATCGTCAGGAGCCCGCAGGACCCGATCGTCCTCGTCCTCATCCTCGTCCTCGGGCGGCTATGGCTCGTCGTCGGGCGGCTACAATCCATCCGGCGGGATGCGGTCCTCATCGTCAGGCGGCTGACATGCGGCGCCGCATGGACGTGCGCCGTGCGGCGCCTTCGTCGCTGCGGTAGTATGCGGCGGCAATCTTTTTTATAGAGTAGGCGGTTGCAATCTGAGCGCCGCCTCCACCCCACGACACCCGACGACCTGCGCGGCGCTGGCCACCGCGCGCCGCGCGGCTTCGTCCGGCGGATGGCCCAAAGAGCGACAGGCAGCATAGGCGCCGCAGAAGGCATCGCCGGCACCGGTCGGATCAATCACGTCGACCGGGACCGCCGCTATTTCGCGGATGATGCCAGCGTGTGCCAGCAGCAGTGGCTCCGCGCCGCGTTTGATTAACACCTCGGTGAAGCCGGCGCGCTCGAGCGCCGCTGCCGCGGCGCGCGCCCCATGCTGCCGCAGCAGCGCCAAGACATCCTGTGCGCTGGCCAGCAGGGCGCTCGCGCCCTGCAGGTGCTGCGCCAGTTCGTTGACGGTTGCAGTGCGCGCGTAGTACGGCGAAGGATCGACCGAGATCCAGCGTACCTGATCGCGCAGCACCCGCAGGCTCTGCGGATGCCGTTGAGCGACCTGCGGGCATAGATGCAGCGCCTGGGCTGGAAGCCACTGTGCCGGAATCTCAGCTGCGCTCGGGGCTATCTCGAGCAGCTTTTGCTGCAGCAGCGCCTGTGCCGTGGAGGAATCCTGCGACGACAGCGCGCCTTCTGCCCCCAGTTGCAGCAGTTCGGCGTTGCGCGGCAGCGAGCGCCGCGTGCCGTCGGGTTCGTAGATCAGCCATTCCACCAGATGCGGTGCTGGAAAGACCGATAGCGCCACGCACTGCACGCCGGCGGCGTGCAGCAACTTCTCAATGTCGAACGGATAGTCGGCGCCGGTTCGCGCGACGAACCCTATACGCGCCGGATCGAGCCACAGGCGCGCACCGGCCAGGGCGTAGAGCGCGCTGCCGCCGATCTGCCGCGTCCAAGCCCCCGGCGATGCCGGCACCACATCATCGATCGTCACCTGACCGAGGATGATCAGATCCGGGGACGGTGCGCTTGGCGGCATCGATCAGCCGAGACCCCGGCCAGTTTCGCGCACGATGCCCTGGGCGATGAGCCAGGTGGCGTCGTGACGGCGCATCGGAATGTACGGAATGCCGGCGCGCGCCGCCATGTGCAGCACCAGCAGCTGTGCCGGCAGGTGATAGCTGAGCGGCGAGAGCCATTCGTCCAGGTTGTCCGCGAGATCCAGATACAGGTAGCTTTCCGGAAAGGCACTGGCAGGTGCCGAGCTCACCACGATTGCACGGCCGCCCGCATTGGCGATGCCTTTGACGATCTCCTGCGCACGGTCGAAGCTGTTACCGGGGGGTGCAATTACCAGTACCACTGCGCGCGCCTCCCATTTCAGGGTCAGGAAGTACTCGAGGTGCGCCCACTCCTCCAGATCCTGGCCGATGCCATTGATCGGCATCTGCTCGTGGAATTTCGCCGCGCTGTACTGCGCAGTGCCGCGGCTCGGGCCGGCCCCGAGGGCCCAGATCGTGTCGATATCCCCGAGCTGCTCGCACAGCGTGGCAATGGCGGGTTCGATGCGCGCGGCGATAGCGCCTTGCGTTTCGATCGCCTGCTCGATACGGGCGATCTGTGCGGCGCACGTGGCTTCGGTGATGTGGCCCCGCTGCACGCCGAGTCGCAGGCCCAGGACGTACAGTGCATACAGCACGGCCATGTATTCGGCGAAATTCACCAGGCAGCGGCTGTAGTGGGCCGGCAGGCCAATCTGCTCGCTGACCGGCCGATGCACGATCAGGTCGGCCTGCCGCGCAAGCTCGCCGGTCAGGCTGCCGGTGACGCCGAGCGTCGGCACGCCGCGATCCTTGGCGAGCAGCACCGTCTCGCGCGCGCGCGAGGAGCTGCCGGAATTGGAAATGCTGATGACCAGATCGCCCGAGTCCAGCAGCATCGACTCGTAGCGCGCAAATTCCATGGCAGTGCGCGCCTCGGTACGGATTCCGGTCCAGCGCTGCCAGGCCGGCGCGACGGCCAGGGCGGCGAACCAGCTGTCGCCCGAGCCGCCCATGAGCACGCGTCTGGCCTGAGATACCCGCTCATCGCTGACCGCTGCCTCCACATGCTCGCCCACCACGCGGCGAAGGTTCGGCAGATCGACCGAGCGCTGGACGGCCAGCGCGATGTCGCCAGCGAAGGTCTGACCGGGTTCAAAAGGATGCATGTGGTCTCTCTACTGATGCGGGCAATCTCATGCGGGTAATCGCATGTTCAATGCGGGTAATGGCAGGCGACGGCGCGCCCCGGGGCGATCTCTGCGAGCGTCGGCAGTTCGCTGCGACAGCGCTGCTGGGCGCGCGGGCAGCGCTGATGAAACGGGCAACCGGGCGGGGGACGCGAGGCACTGGGAGGCTCGCCTGCCAGCGGTTGATACGGGCGCGTGCGCTCGAGCGCGGGATCGGCAATCGGTACCGCTGCGAGCAGCGCGTGCGTGTAGGGATGGTATGGATGCGCATACAGCGCGCCGGTCGGGGCGAGCTCGACCACGCGCCCGAGATACATGACCGCCACACGATCGGCGATGCGCTGCACGACGCTCAGGTCGTGGGAAATGAACAGGTACGTCAGTGCGAACCGGGCCTTGAGATCCTGAAGCAGCGCCAGGACCTGGGCCTGAAGCGACAGATCGAGGGCAGACAGCGCTTCGTCGGCCACGATGAAGTCCGGCTGGCAGGCAATGGCGCGCGCGATGCATATCCGCTGGCGCTGTCCACCGGAGAACTCATGCGGGTGGCGCGCCGCC
>Ga0116229_10002422_pt1 | contig 30115 bp, 28 predicted proteins | sample S1TSphgellanicum_3_FD_87313 | JGI IMG/M metagenome (GOLD analysis project Ga0116229, IMG submission 87313) | Host-associated microbial communities from peat moss isolated from Minnesota, USA - S1T2_Fc - Sphagnum magellanicum MG | ecosystem: Host-associated > Plants > Peat moss > Unclassified...
AATTTTTTTTTTTTTTTTTGTTAATCATTATTGAATAAATATGAATTTTGAAAAGTGCACAACTCCTTATAGATTCAATGTTTCATCTTGAAAAATGATCAAAATTTTAAGTCATCATCAAAAATTAAAATTCCATGTGCATTCTTAAGTTTTATTATATTCTACACTATAACTTTTTTTCATACATCATGTACATTGTAACCCATTTAGATGTGGTAAAAGACATTTGAAGCTTTGAAATTCTAAAGCAATTTTGAATTTTTTTTTGAATTTTTAAAGTTTTAAAATTGCACATTTTTTAAATATGAGTGTTTTTTGAGTGTGGTCAATATATTCTTATCATTTTTTATTTTTTTCAATGACATCTTTTAATTATATGAATCCTTTTGATAATCATTTGCAAAATTGACTACATCTGACGTAATAGGTGTATACTTTCAAACATTATAAATTAAAACCAAAACTTAAAATTGGGTTAAATGAATTTTTACTTCACATTCATATGAGAGAAAAAAGACTAACTTGCCATGATTACTATGGTTTTAAATGGTAATTTTTTAAAAAAATCAATGTTTGACTTTGACTTATTATGTTTAACTTATGACACCCTTTTTGGCTCTTAGTTATTTGTTTTAACCCCATTACACTTGTTGTAGCTCCTATTTGTGTAACTACACCTACCTAGCAAATGGAGTAATTAGATTTGGGCCATCATATGTAGTTCAAGTCACCATGATGCTCTTAGTTTAGCTTGGCCATTAACCATCACCATTGACACACAATTTAGGGCTTTTGCCAACTTTGCAATTTTCCACACATGTAGGATGCTAGAAATGTTTTTTTTGCAACCCCTTACCTCCAAGCTCCCTACCATCAGCTATAGTTATGCACACCATCAAATTTGGATCATGCTTGTAAAGAACATAAAGTTTTTGTTGTAATGAAGTTTATAGGATGAATTTTCATGTTTAAGGTTTAAAGAAATCAAAGTTCAAGTAAAAACATGTTAAAGGTGCAATGAAAAACCATCATAAATGAACAAGATACAAATTGTTTTTGAGATGTTTGATTTGATTTTGTTGTTGAGGTACTTTTGTTTTGCATTCATGGTTAAGATCTACATTTTGTTTATTGAAGTGTTTTTGAAAGTTGGGGAGGTGTAAAATGCAACAAAAGAATGCTAGGGTTTGAAGTGATTCCTTTTGTGCTATGGTCATGCATTTGACTCCATTTTCGCCTTTTATTTTTTGAATGTATAATTTTAGATTTTAAATGCATCTCTATTTTGAGCTTTGAAATTTTTTCTTAATATGTGTTTTTGCTTCTTTGGTTAGGGTTTGACTTTTGGTTATATGCATTTGCTCTTACTCCAAGTTCAAAAGTCGAAACTTTAAAACATCATATTTCAATTGTTTCATGATTTTGTCTTTTTCATTTGAAACCTCATTGTTTTTTCCATCACACCAAGTTTCTTTTGTGCTCCAAGTTTGCCTCTAGGATTTTGAAGTTTTCAACGCATTATGTTTACTTCAAATTTGTCTTTTCATTCTAGGTTTGTAAAAAAAATTAATTTCTCATTTTATGTGGAGGGCAATTGAAAGTTTGAATTCATTGTTAATGTTATCCTCAAGTTTTTGTTTTCAAGTTTCACCAAGCTTAAAACCCCTTCTAAGTTTTTGATCTCACATTTCACCAAACCTTAAATCTTTCGACAATTCTAAGTTAAAAGATTTGAACTCCCCATTTGTTTATGCTCCTTGGGTTTATCATTCTTTTATGTGTTAATGGCACTGTCAAAACCTCCTCCAAATTTTTAGTTCATTTCTTGTTCTTAGCAACAATAGTCCCAAACCTTCATAAAGATATTACATCTATAGACTTCCCAAGCTCATTTGCTAGTTTGTCATTCATGTCAATTTCACATGTGTATTTAATATCGTTTAATGCAACTTTGAAGCGAAAGAATGTGATGATTTCTAAAAGCACATCCATGGATCAACCTATTTTTATAAATCTTACCTTCGAAACTCGACCTAATGAATCCAAGAAGGCAAAGAATTGTAAATGGGAGGTAAACAAAGTTTTCTAAAACTATTGGGCTTTTAGGTTTCCACGATCTAAACCAATTGTTGGGTTTGATTGGGAAAATGAAGATGGTAAGGTGTAAAATTTGTTCTAACATTAAAGGAAAAAAAAAACTTCTAGTGCCAAAACTTGACTCCTTCATCAAGCATTTTGGTTTGAGGAAATGCACAAGGCTAAACCTAGATTTGTTATGGGCCAAATTTATGTTTGCCCTACTAATTTTCATGTGAAAAATGATAAATTGTATACATCTAGAGGGTAGGACAATGTTGTTGTTCAATTTGTAAATGGTGACAAGGTGGAGAAAAATTTAAATACCTACAATTTGTGTCAATATTTCATTTGTTACAATAGGGTTGTTCATTAACATATTTTAAGGATTTCAAAACCTTGTTTCAATTTTTAAAAATAAAAAATGGCCCGCACAAGCATTAGACCATGGTAGAAACAACACATAACATTGTTTTGCAAGCCATAAAGTTAATTATTCAAAAAACTCAATTTATCTTGGTGAGTTATGATGAAGTGATTACTTTTCACAACCAATCCTAATTATCTATGCATGTGTATATGGTTGAGCAATGGAGAAGGGTTCCCATTTTACTTAATTTGTCGTGGGTTATAAATGGGGTGATGATTAACAATCTAACATTACAAATTGTGCAAAACTCGGTTGAATTTGGAAGGATGAACAAAATGGATGTGGCAAACAAGCTTATTTGTTTTGGGACAAATGGTGTGACAATACTTTAAGGCATCAAATTTGGTGTCATTACGCAGCTCATGTAAAAACATGTTCCTTTTGTAAATGGTGTGCATTACATGACACATTGCACAAACCTTGTTGTCTAGAGTCTCAATGGATTAAGCTTGGTGAGGAAGATTGAAACCTTGCTTGTTAGTATGCATAATTGTTTTACCCGCAACCCTAAACGGGCTTTTAAAGCAAGCAAATTGGCTAACCTATCAGAATGCAAAGGTAATAAAAATTTGAAGAACATCAAGACTTGTTGAGTTTTAATGTTGTCACCAACCAAATGAATCTTGAATGAGTACAAGACTTTGGATGTGAAAATGGCTACAAATAGTGTAGCCATTAACATCACCAAAGTTAATTATGAGTTATTTGTGACACTAAAATGTTGTTGGGCCTAGCTTGTATCATTCCCTTACTTGAGTTGGTCCAAAGTTTGTCCAAATTTGCACAAGACTATGAGACCTTCATATGCAATTTTGTAGCTCCTTTCAAGTTGGCTAATACTACAAGCACATTTTGGCCACTCTAACTTGGGGGTCTCTAGTACTTTTGGTGGGCCAATTTTAGACCCTATTATTCTTGATGAGCTTTATAGTTTTTAAAAATTAACCATGCAAAATCCAAGTTACAATGTTGCCTCCCCATGACTACAACCCAACTACACAATTATGGGAGAGGATTGATTTTAGTGCTATTTTGAATCATTGTATGTCTCAGTGGTTTATTTTGACAAAAATGTACATGGTCATGGGCAATGTGGAGGACAAACACACTTTCTCCAAGCTTGCATTCATTAAATCAAAATTGCAAAATTGACTCAGTACCCATTTGGACCTTGTTGTTCAGTTGTATGTGCAAAAGTTACACCTTGGACATTGTCCCATTTTACATTCTATGTGTGATTAAAATAAGAACCAAGCAAGATATGGGTTCAATGCTTATCAGTATGTTTGGGTTGCATATGTTAGTCAACTATTTATTGGAAACCACTTACGTATTGGGAGTTAATGAGATGTTACAAATCTGAAATATGATGTCTCTATTTCTATGGTGGTTGAAATCGTTTGTCATATTTAATTCAAATGTTTGTTGTCAAAGGTGGTGATGATATGAGTCATCAACTCCAACACTCGAGGAGCCTCAAATTCCTTTTTTTTTTGTTCTTATGTCTTGATTTTGTTTCTGATTGGATTTGAGCTGCAAGGTGGGGCTTGAGTTGTAGTGGGCAGCACCCTTTTAAGGTTAAGATTCAAATCCCTTTCAAACCATTTGTTTTGAATGTAGGTTCAAGCTTTAAAAATATAAGCACAAATACCAAATTTAGGTATGTTGTAGCTGGGGGGCTGGTGAGTGAATTTTTTTTTTCTTCATATTTATTTGGTCATCACTTGTGAAGCCAGCTCTGTTTTTATGCTTTCTCATGTTTACTACTAATTACTAGGTTTTCATTTGTGAAGATGGTAACATTTTTTAAGCTTCTTCATCATTTGGAATCTGCCCTATATTCAATAGCCACAAAAACTAGCATATTGAAGTCTTTGTTGCCACTTGTTCTACATGCTTAAGCATCCTTTAATCACAAAAACTGCATCAGCAAACATGCACATAAAACTCACTATGGGTTCTTGTCACATAGTATGAACACATCTTACTTCAAATAGTCAGAACATGAGCAATTTGTTTTCAATATAGCCATCTGATTGAACACCAAAAAAAACAAAATATGCAAATTGAGCACCCTGCAACAACCACATGGTAACCAAACCCCCTTACCTGCAGAAATTGAAATAAAATACACTACTCCTCACTCTGGAAGTATGAAGCAAACTTCCAATGGATAGAAACTATCAGTGCTTTCTTTCTTTTTCTTTTTCCAATTTTGTAATGTAGCCCAGGTGTGATCCATAAGAGGATTAAAGCAAATATGGCCACAAACAATAATTGAAAAAAAAGAAGAAAAAAAAGCATATTTTTATATTACTTGCTACCCTATTGGAACTTAGTACAAAAATCAGGCAATATTTTTTCCCCCTGAAATATTAAGTTATAAAGCCTGAAAAATACTTTTATGTTGGCATATTTTAAAATAAAATTTGCCACTGCCACAGAATTTCGCCTAAAACAACCCCTGGAAAATCATGTGTCTACAAGCCCAAGAACAAGTTGGCCACTCAAACAAGAGGAGCAACCCTTTTCAGAAATGGACCTTAGGTTCGATCAAATTATTAAAGTAAGCAAAAATTGAAACCAAAAGGTTTGGTTTGCAAATCCAAGGACCAAATAACACTGGCCCTCTGTCCTTTCAAGTGTTGGATGGGTATTTGATTGTCTTATTAACCGCCGGTTCTGGTTTTTTGAAATTTTAGAATCAGAGAAGCTCGGGTTCTGGGTATTTGATTTTTGGGAACCACTGGTTTTTGGTATTTGATTTCAAGAACGGTAATTAGGAGACATCAAGAACCACCCTGATACCCGATAGGGGTTTGATGAGGGTTCTAATGTCTGCCCAACACTCGTCTTTTTCATAAGGGGCACTGTTGATGGTCTGCAGGGTCAGCTTTTCATGAAATGCTAGTGTCAAACAGGCATCCCAAGATTTGATTCAAGAGTCAAAATGGTGACTAGGTAACTGTATCAATTCAAGGAACAAACATAGCTTAGCAAAAATAAAGTTGACTCCAAAAGAAAAACCAAATGGTGAAAGTTTAGCCTAGGTTTTGTAAACTCTGGATTGGTTAATATATGATCGTGAGGAAACAGGTTAGTAGGGTTAGGGTTTGGGTTAGGTCAACTCGTATGCTTATTTTCATTTGCTCTTAATTATTTTATTGTGCTCCCACACACATAAATCACTGACTGAAATTTCTTGGTATATTTGCAGGGCGCCATATGCAATGGATGTTTTCTCCACAAAAGGTAGTGCATTTCAAAATGAAAAATGCCCACTCCCTTTAAGAAATTTCTGTCGAGGTGCTTTATGTTGGGTTACGCCCTTGATAAGGGCACTCCCCAAATAAGCGCGGCTTTGATCCTCTTTTGGGGGCACTTATTTCAGGAATGCTCCTCTCCTCAGTTGTTAACCTACACTTCATCTTCTATTATTGTGGGTGAAGCTCCGTTTTACTTTGTACCTTTGTTTTAATTTTACTTGTACAAGTTTTTGTCTTTGTACTCAATTTGCATCATGAGTTCATTTTTCTCTTTTCTTTGTTTGCTTTCTATTGTTTCTTTTTCTTTTTTGTAATTTCGGGTCCAATTTCAATGCACTTGTCTTCTTTTGTTGTCTTGCAATAGAGCATTTCCACCAACGTTTAGTATGTGACCCTGCAAAATGGTTTCTCACATCCAAGTTTTAGTTACTAACTTTTTCCCAACCCCACCCATAAAACTGAAACTGGGACTGCAAGGAGGTAGGAGACTACTAATAGCAACCCACTTGGACCAATCAAACTATCTAGCCAATCAAAAACAGGGAGCAGTCAATAAATATGAATTGACTGTGTTTATTAGACTGTTCCAGGGCTCTGGAAGCTGTAAGTTTTTCCAGGGTCCCAGTAGTCCTCCAGTGGATTCACTGGATTGGATTGATAAACCTCAGCCATGATTTCCAGGGCAGGGTCATATGCTGAGCGTTGGTGGAGATGCTCTTAGTGTGCAAAGGCCGGCAGTATTGCAAATCAGTGGAGGCAATTGTGGTTTCAACTTTCTTTGTTTTGTTGTTTTAGATGTTAATTTGTACCATACTAAGCTTTCTTTTGTGATGAAATTTTCTCATGTTCCCGTTGCATTGTGATGTCTTGGCTAGCTATGGCAAAATTTGAAGGTGATTCTATCTATCTTGTTTAAAATTTTAATGAAGCCTTTGTACTTTTGACTACTTTTGAATGACCATGCTGTGATAGCAATTCTTGATGCCTCTTTTTTTGAAAGAAAAATCATGACAATTTTCTTAGTATGGTGGAGCCACTTAACTGAGTCTGAGAAGGAGAGAAAGGTCCACTCAATTGACTTTGGTCATACTTCATCTAAGAAGACCTTACCACAAGTTTGACTAGGTGACACCCTCCTTTACAAATGGCATTCTCATTAGAACAAGTGTATACCCTACTTCCTTAGCAGCTTCAACACTAATAATATTTTTTTTAGAATTTTTTTACTTTAAAAATTTGTGAAGGGAAATATAGAATCTTCAAAAATATTCCATCTGTCAAAATGAACGTTTCAAAATTAAGCTGCCAAGGTAGTGAGGTACCGGCCACATTGAACCAACACTCACCAGTGCACCATGAAGGAGGGATGATAAGTGGTCAGGAAACAGTTTCTCTGTTGGGTTCCAGTTGCCCAGCTAACTATGGTGGTTAGCTCAATGCTTTTTTAACTACCTATTTACTAACAACCCACAAGTGGATTGGGTACTTGGTTGTCAAGGTACTCGGTTCTCACTCATTTGAGAACAGTTGGTTTTCAAAATCAAAAACCAAGATGAGAACCGAGTACCCCTGTGAGAACTGCTCAACACTGGTACATACCTTCGCACCCAGCACACGGTATTTTATTTTTTTTGTAGTACCCACTCATTCCCTCATGACCTTGAGTATTGTGGACAAGTGGTATGTAAAGCCTGAAGCTGTGGGCTTTACTAGAAAACCCTAAACCCAGTCATTCTTATGGTGAGGGGACGGGAAAGTTGATTTTATTAGTAACCACCTCATCAGGCGAGTAGGGAGTTTTTTTGTAAGCTTATCCAAGCATGCTACATTAGATGTGAGTTTTTTTTTTGCTTAGTTTTTGAGTTGTGCCAGATGGAATTTGCATGTAACTTGACCAACTCTCAGGATAAGATTAAAATTTTGTATAATTATAGCAATGAGGTTCTCTAACGCTATCAACTTGCACACCTTGGCATGCAGAGTGGTCATACTTTGTTTTGTGGGCTAGGTAAGATTGCGATATGATATTGATTTACGTTCGACAACATGTTATCCAGCACTTCGGAACTGCGCAACGACACTTCCTCAACACTCTTCTAGCCTTTACTCAAGTCTCATAGCGTGAGCCCTCTCTTTAAAGGCCGTCCTCATGTAGGCAGAGCTTACCACAGGCATATACTTTAGATCAAGCAGTTCAACAAAGCATGACATTATTGAAAGGATAAAGCCCCATGGTCAGGTCTGCCTTGTTTGGGCCCAATTATGGTAAAGGGCACAGATGAGGACTTTACTGTGCTTGGAGACTCTACAATTTCGGTTTTAAACTTTTTTCCCCTATAATACTTCCCAGGTATCCGCTGGGTATCAGGAGACAAAAATTAAAAATTAAAATCAGGCCTTTCGAAAATAATGAAACACCTGCAAAAGCTTGAGCATTTTGGAGGAAAAGCACACAAAAACAAAAGTCAGAAGGTGAGAACTTTGGGCAAACCATATGAGATAAAATTGAGGATTGTTAACATGTGATAAAAGTGCACATGTTAGGAGTGGCAGGTGTGTGTCATAAGGATATTATTCAAATGGAGACTTCCCTTACTTTGTAAGGCCATAATTTTTATGTTACTAAATAGAGTTAGATGATTCAAAAGCTTACTAGAACAGCCCAAGCTCAGCTACAAATTATTTTTAGATTCCATCACTAATAGAGTGTTGAACATGACGTCATTGTCTTCTATTATATTAAGTGTTCATAAATGTGTTTATACTAGTCAAAGGTGAATCAAATGCTTTGATTCTTGCATTTTGATATTGTATTTGACCTCTGAATTTTTTTTTTAAAATCCGAAATATGGGCATTTTCTTTCATTATTAGATAATAAATAAATAAATAAATAATACTCTTTTTTACCCCAAAAAGGGGTATGTGATAAGGGGGTACCTGAACACTACCCATCAACCCAAAAAATAGTTTCTGTATACCTGGACCCTAAACTGATGAGAAGTTTTGAATGTTAAATATACCCTTACCTGATGGATACATAAATTTAAAATAATTTATATACGCTTACTCAAGGATATATCAAAAATAATATACCTACACAACACTGATTTTTATCACTTGTGCAAGTTCTCACCGTTTGTACTTGGAACCAACGAGTGAAGGTGGGGTATACAAGTGTTGCAGGTTCTTGGATTTCAGCAGGTTCAGGTCAAGGTTATAGCTCAGGTTCTAGGGTTCATGGTATACTGGTATAATACACTTGACTCTCCACATAAAAGAACCAGTTCTAGATTTTAACCCTTTCACAGGAGGTTGTGAAAAGACATACCCAGTACCAGTTCTGACATAGTAGGTACCAGTTCTCAACCAGTGTTCTAAAATATCAAAGGACCTGGTCAAAGAATCTACCCTAAAGTGTCAGTTCTTTGCCAGTTTAATCAATCTAAACCAGCACCCAGCTTAGAACCACTATAATTGTGACAGCTGAAAAGTGGGAACTGGGAGAACAACTTACTTTACCCAAAGGTCAGTTTCATCATTAAATAATCCTTTGATTATTGATTTCACTTATTCATATGACAATATCATAGCAGACATGTGTACATTGTGAATTTTATTTTTATTTTAAAATTAGGATTGATTTTTTTAAAAATTAAGTCTTAGTGTTTTTTGTCAGTGTGGAAGCTGACCCTAGGCTATGGAATTCATAAACTCAAGATCATGTCATTCACATTGTGAAAACTGGGAACCAGAAGCAAGACCAATTTCAAATTATTTTTATCATAAGTGGAACTGAAAGTTCTTCCCCAAAATAAAGAAGTACCCAACACTGCTACCCATTGCTGGGTTTCATCCTCGAAAGCTCTACACTTTGGAAACATCACAAAAAGGCAGGGATAATAGAGTTATCCCTAAACTCAACCTGTCTTCAGGCCATAGTTCGATCCTCTAATCCCTGTTTCATCCCCAATTTGAGTGTATCCACAAAGTGAACAGAACTGGATAACATTCCATGAAACTGGGTTCAGAAAATCTGCAATATCTGATTCTAACAAGGCTTGATTTAAGGAAGAATGGGCAGCAGCAGGTAAGGCAAATCCAAAACTGGGGGTTGAAAATTCCCCTAAAATAAATTTGGGTGAGACAACTAGTTTCATCCCCTATACTATTTTCATACTAACTTTTTTATTTCATCCCCAGGTATGGTGAAACTGGGGCCCAGTAGCCCAGTTTGGGGTATTTTGCAGATAACAACTCTACTAAGCATGGGCATAGCTAGAATTTGCAGTAGGATTTCACATTGCTTGTTGTATATGCATGTATAAATGTAAGTGGATCTGCAGAATGATTGTCAGACTGTTGTTCAGATTATCTTACTCCCTGATTGGATTTGCCAACAAACTGCCAAATAATTAATTCAATCTTAAATCTTAACTCTGGCACTTGATTTTTTAATTCTGAAATTTTCGACAGGTAATGATTATAAAAAATAAAAAATACATCCTTGCCATGTTTATGGGAAAGTCTACACACACTCTTAAATTCTTGACCTTTAAGGTCTGCAGTATAAACCCGACTGTTGAGAACCTGCGTATTCTTAATTTTACAATAATTATAAATTTTTTGACATAAGTAATATTTTTTTTTCAGAAACTCGACAAAACGAAAAATAATTTAATTTATGCCGAAACCGTTCATGTACTTAATAGTAGCTGAAATGAATGAACCAGGTCCCACTAGTTTCATTGCTAGCCTAGAGGAGCTGCTGAAGCTGATTTGGTTTGGTTTGTTTCCCGTCCATGCAGAAGGAGATGGAAAGAAAGTGTCTATTGTGCAGTTGCCTAACTGCGAAGGAGAATTTGGTAGAAAGTCAGTACCGAGATCTATCAGGTCATGAGCAGCCTGGTTCAATTAAGAGTAAGTAGTGCAAAGTAGCCAGGCTCTTAGGAAGGGCCAGGCTGAAAATGGTGACAAACAATTTTAGGAATAAAATTTTCATGCATGCAATGAGAAAAGGCTCAACATGCACTCAAGGGCTTGCAATTTGGGGTCAGGAGGAGGGAGAGTGGGGGATTTGGATTTTGGTGTTCCAATCATTTTCCCATCTTGTTCCCACAAGGTCCCCATTGACATTCCCAATCTGTTCCCCAATCTATTTCCAATAGCACAACAGTTTATCCCATATCTTTTGCCCAAATTTTTACCCTTGTAAACTAGATAGCTAAACCGAAGGCAAGGCTATTTTCAGATGGTTCATAGCAGGAATATTCTTTATGTTTAGGGCCAAGTAAAGAGGCCCATCACCCTCTGAAAACAGGCAAGTTGAATACACCCCAAAACTAATTAAAACCATTGACAAAACAAGTAGCCATGCTCTTAGGAAGGGATATTAGCCTAGGCCAAAAATGGTGACAAATAGCTTTAAGAATAGGATTTTCATGCACTCAATGAGATAGCTTAACACACACAAAAGAGTGCTCACCTTTTTTCCTTTAAGGGTTGCAAGGTTCAATTTTTTCAGATTTTTGTGTTCCCACCATGTTCTTGATGTGTTCCTAATGGCTCTCAACATGTTCCCAATGTATTTCCCCAGATGTTCCCAATATCACCCATTGTCCCATATTCTTTGCCCAAAGTTGAACTTTCATAACCTATAAAGCTGGGTCAAAGGGAAGCACCTCTATACTTCTGTTTTGGGGAAGGCCCAATGTTTCAAAAAATTATTATGATCAGCTGATCAAGATGACTCCTTGCCAACAAACAAAAAAACAAAGCCAAATTTTTTTTTTGGGTGCACCATCCCCCCTCCCCCCCCAACAAATTAATACAACTAACATACAACCTATTTGTATGTTTTGATCTGGTTATGGATGATTTTGGCTTGACTGTCACTTTGTTGAATCTGGCTATGGATGATGCCAAGTTTTGCCAAATCTTCCTACAGATGATTGCCACTTTGGCAACATCACAAAATTCATTAAAAAGATGTAGAGGATGCACATAATTGCAGAAAGGCCACCCACCCCACTGGTTCCATGTTATCTCTCTACATGCCATGAGGCTATTTAGCCTGGAATTTTAAATTTAGACTTTGATGCCCCTGAGTTACTCTTAAGCCTAGTTCACACCCAGAGGTAAATCCGAGTTATCTGTGTGCAACAAACTCAACAACTAGAAACCTATTGAGATATAATATGTTAATTCACAGAAATGCTTTGGTGGAATCCTTGCTATCACTTGGTGTTTTTAAAATTTTAAGGGACTAGTTAGTAGTCATATATATTTCTAAAACATAGATTTGAAGAGAAAAACAAAATGTTGCATGGAATGGAAGGTCCAAATATGGGCTTATAACTCAATGTTATGTTGTCAAGCACCAAGTTCTATCCAAAAGAATTCTACTTCTTGCTCACCATTGTGGATGCCCTCCTTCTTCAACACCATCTTCACGGGCCCTTTCTTTGCCCACCATCATCAACAATAGGAACACCTAGCAATGCCCAACAACATATTGATATTCAACGTCCATGGCATGGAGATATTTTGAACCATAATCTCTAACTTCAACAATTGCAATGATCCTTTTGATGGAGGTAAGCTTCTTCATTTGCAATTGCAAATAGTCAATGTTTTCAAGGAACCTTGAGTTTGCAAACAAAGTGTCGTCAAGGAATCTTGAATCTACAAACAAAGAACAACAACAGTTAGTGATTTTTCTTGAAGATTGCATCAATGTAGTTACATCTATCAACAACACCAATGCAAGAGTTGCAACAAAAAAAAGAAACACAGGTAAGAAAAAAATTAACAACACCAAGTCAAACACATCAATTGAAATGCATTTAAAGGAAACCAAGGTAGTCAAATTGGGAGCACGAAGGGATAATGGCACTCATCAAGTCAAAATCAATTTGAAACAATTACAATAAAATGGAAAAAAAATTCTACTTCTATCATGAACATCATTTTTTTTTGTGGTGAAATTTCGCAACCTTGCAACCAAAAACAAAAGTGTGCAAATGCCCCAAAGGAAAATCAATGGCCAAATATGGTTTTGTCACCATATATCTAATGATGACAAGAGTGCTCTAGCCATTTGGAAGATCAAGGGATTTTGTTTGTCACAACCAAGAGCTACCACTCTCTATCATTGGTTATCAACTCCCTTCCTTCCAAGGACCCTGTGTAGCTAGCACAATGTTCATAAGATGTTAGTCATTGCCATCCATTCTACAAGCATAGGAGAACAAATCACCACCTGTATTGATGTAACATAAGAAAGTGGGAGTAGGTTAGTAGGATGAATTCTAATCTGTAAGGTTTAATGCACATGATGAAAAAATATGCAAGATCCATGGATTAAAGGTTAAAGACAATCATCAAAACATCAACCATTGAATCTTACATGATTGATGAATGGGGAGGTGCATAGGTTTGTGTGCATTTGATGCATTTGTTGCACAACTCATTTTGTCCTTGATTTATCATTCTTATTGAATGTAGGAAATGTTGGTTCAACTTGGCAGAATGACAAAAGGAAGAATCGCAAGTAGAAGCACACGAAATCAACACATTCAAATATGCATGCATTGCATAATCTTTGTGTGATTTCTTTGCATTTGCATATGTTGAAGCTTTCCATTTCTATGTTTATCCAAAATTGCTTGTCTTTTTAAGCTTGACCACCCTTATTGATCTTTTTCAACTTGAAACTTTGATTTTATCATTCTTTGATTGAGATTCATCTTACTTGGTGTCTGATAATTATAATCCCTAGACTATTTGACATCATTTGTTTTGTATAAATTTGCTCTACTTATTAACATAGTTTGATTACTTTTGACAATTTTTTGTTTGTTAACTATGGCACCACTTCACCCTCCTCTAAACTTCAAATTTCAATTTTTTTTACAGGAATAAGTCCTATAACAAGCAATCCAAATGTTATGTCATCCACTAGTGCTTGATCCACTTCTACAAATCTCCCATTTTTTTAATCACTTGTTAATGTAGTTAATCCTTCTGATGTTCATGTAAATTTGGTTGCAGATGTCATATTTGTTGATGCTACACCTTAAGATGCTACTAAAGATCTTGTAGAGCCCGCATCTATGAAACCAAGAAAGAAAAAGTCTAAAAGGTCTAAATGGGAGCTTAATAGAATGTATCAAAAACTCTAGGCTATAAGATTTTCTTGGTCTAAACCTAGTTTTATTAAATTTGGGAGGTTGAGGATTGTGAAGTGCAGAATTTGTAATGCCATTGCGGGGAGGGAGAAGCTATTGATATCAAAACTTGATTCCTTAATCAAGCATTTGGGCCAAAGAAAAGCCCAAGCCCAAGGTGAAAATAAAGGAATGTTATTTGAGTCCCACTAACTAACATGTGAAGAATGAAAAATTGTATACATGCACAAGTCATGATTCTATTGTTACATTATGGTTACAAATGGAGACAAGGCAAAGAAAAAGAAAAAGTATCTCCAATTTATTTCATTGTGGCATCTATTGGCGAAAGGTCGGCCCATGAAGAACTTTGAAGCATTGAAGCCTTTCTTCCAATTTTTGAAGATACCAAATTGCCCAAGAAAGCATTAGTCCAATAATGCAAGGTGGACAATGGCAGAAATGATGCACTAGATTGTTATCCACACCATCAAAGTTGTAGTTCATAAAGGTGATTTCATATTGATGAGTGCAAATGAAATTACCACCATAAACAACCAATCTTGGTTGTCTATGCATTTGTACATTGTTGAAGCATGGAAGAAGCTTCCCATATTGCTCAACCTTTGAAAGGTAATAGATGGAAACACGTCAAATACAATGATTTCTATGATTGTGGAAAGCCTTACTAAATTTGGAGGGCTAACAAAGAGTGATCTAGCCAAAAAGCTAGTTTGTTTTGGAATAGATGGGGTGATGATTTTTTAAGGTGCAAAAACCAAAGTCACCATACAACTCATGACAAAATATGCACCATTTCTTAGTGGTGTGCATTGCATGGCACATCGCACAAAACTTGTAGTGCAAGCCCTAAGTTCTTTGAGTTTGGTGAGTAAGATTGAAAGACTCCTTACTTATATGCATAACTATTTCACACATAGCCCTAAGCAACACTTGGAGACTAGCAAGTTGGCTAAGTTGTTGGAATGTAAAGGCAACAAGATCTTGGAAAACATCAAGACCCATTGGATATTGATGCTATCACCTTTGAAGAAAATCTTGGCATAATACAAGGTGTTGGTTGTGGTTGAGGACAGTGCAACCAATGCAACTGCCAAAGTCAACTATGAATTACTATGTGATGTGGCAACATTGTTAGGACTTTCTTATGTTTTGCCCTTGTTGGAAACAATAGCAGGACTTTCCAAATTTGCACAAGGGCGGCATACATTTATTTGTCACTTTGTGTGTGCTATGAAACTTACTAAAGCGGATTTGTTGACAATGTATTGTGACACAAACAAGAGTTATGTTGCCCAACATTTTTCCACCTTCTTGGACCTTGTTGAACACATCATTGAGGCTTTTCATTTGACTTGGTGGACTTACCCTATTTCCCAAGTCAAATTTGTTGTCTTTTATTTGGAATCATTTACCCACAGTATGGACTTGCTCTAGAGGCGGAGACCACATTTGCAAGGCATTTGGCAATAATCTAAGCACATTTTGGGCACCCAAAGACCTTAATGACTGTTGGGCACTTTGTTGGGCCATTGTTGGACCCTATTTTTCTTGACAAATAGTTTTCATTCCTTAAATTGACAATGCCCAACCATTGCCATGCTGCCTTGTTGCCTCCCCATGATTGTAACCCCACCACACGATTGTGGGAAAAATTTTCATCAAATGTGATATTGAATGACTAGATTTCAGAATGGTTTAATTTTGTGCAATTATGCATGGTCATGGTTTTGGGGAGTGTGGAGGATGAGCACACCTTCTCCAACCTCTCATTCATGAAAAGCAAACTTCAGAATCAACAACACATCTTGACTTGGTTGTCCGAATGTATGGCCAAACTTTTTACACATTGGAGACCTTTCCATTTTTCATGGCAATGTGTGAGTGGAACGAGCATTGGACCTAATATGAAATGTTGGATTAATCAAGTTTACTATGTGTATGTCAAAGGTTGTTAATTTTGTGCATTCAATATGAGACACTAGCTTTCACTAGTTTGGTACCAATTTTGTACTACAATGGAGATTTTTCAAACAAAATATATATTGAATCCTACTGAAGCCTATCCTTATAAAATTTCTTATTAATGTGAGCTCTTGATGTTTATTAGAATACAAATTGTTCCTATTGTGTTGCAACTTTCCTCACCACATGTCTTATCATATTTAGTAGCCCCTTGAACTTAGGTGTGAAAAAAATTGTAACAACTTGAACCCAAAACATTCACTAGGTTCTCACCACCACATTACAAACAAAAATAATTTTACATAGCCAAATGTAGAGCTAAAGTTTTTTGGCATAGTCAATTGAAATGACTAGCCCAAAAAACAATATGCCAGTTTGGTATGCCACTAGAACCACATATAGCCATCCACCATACCTATTGAAATTGGGAAAAAAACCCATATCATGAAAAATGTAATTTCTTTCAACACATGCAGAATGGATCTACATGTAAGGATAAGTGGAAATCAATAAGTGGAAAATTCAAAAAGCTATTCAACCCCCTACAAGAAAATAAGCATAATGAACATTATTGGATGATGAGCCCACAAAACAAGGTTGATCTTTATTTGTCAATCTTGTTTTTTAAGAAGGTCCTTCTAAGACACAATTTTGGAATTCATGGGGGAAAGGTCCATATTAATCCTTCCCATGTTTGGGATCACATGAAGGACTTCAACCACATATTTTTAAGCCCAAATTGGATTCAACATTGAAAAAGCAATTGATCTCTTGATGGAGGGGGAAAGAAGGATGACTAGATGGGTATGAAAATATCCTTATATGAAATGATGCCTAAAGTGGTCAACAATTACCTTTAACAATGCATTTGGCTCAATCATGACCTTTCATAAATGCAATGAATAAAGATGCATGCAACATCTTAATGTTTATTCCAATGCAAAGTCACATGCAAAGTCAAATGCATATGATTTAGTGCAAACTATAATGCATATAACTACAATGTTGATTGCAATAGACACCCATAATGCAAGGGTAAAAGCATGGTTAGGTGATTCAAAATTGACATTTGAAAAAACACAATTTACATTAACTACAACATAGTTTGCTAAATTTACATAAACCTATGTAACACTTAACAAATTATGTTATCCAATGTGCATTTTCCTATACATTTTTGGTCAGAAAAATTTGTAAATCAACATAAAGATTTCACTCTACATGTGATTGATCAAAAATTCCATATGAAAGCTTGGATTTTGGAAAGAAATTTCTTGTACATCAATTTTTAGAATTAGAATTCCTTGAAGTGAGAAAATATCAATGTATTTTATTTTTATACACCTCATTTGATGTGTGATGAATTTTGTTTGTGTTACAAAAACAATGGCATTATTTCAAAGATCCACTATGGGTCCATTTTTTTTTAAAAAATTGGGTTTATTCATAGTTGGTGTACACAAAAAGACTATCTAATAGCAAAAGGACTGCAAAGGACTAATTTTAATTTTATAACAATTTTTGCATTATAATTAAATTGTGGGGCAATTGCACATTCTATAATCCTTTTTTTTTATGTCATGGGGGTATTTTCTAAGGGAATGGCTTTAAGTTTGGTATAATATGTGTTGGGATATGATTGAAAATTATAAAATGCAATCACCTAATTAACATATAACACTTGAAGATAAAATGCTATCATTTCATTATAAAATGAACTTTTAGAATAATGTAACATCTTTATTCTTTTATTACATAATAAACATGTGTGAAGTGTTGATTTTTTTCCTACTATAGTTGTGAGGCTATTATAATGTTAAAATAAAGGCTTACAAACAATTTTAATATTTTAATTTATCAAGTCCCCATGGGATTGCCAATATTTTATAAAGTTCATGATTTTTTAAAATGGAAAAATTGAGAATTTTTTCTTTGTAAAAAAATAATATTATCACCTTACATAACATTTGCCAACTTTAAATTTTGAGAAAATTCATGTTTTTGCTTCTAACTTTTCCCCTAACTAATCAAATCAAAACATGTGTCACAATTTAGAAACTTGTAAGTTTGAAGTTCAGGTATTCCATGTGCCTTTTACTTTCAAATAGAAAATTTTACATTCCCAAGACACAAAATATTTGAATTTATGGACTCCACATGTGCCATTTTTGGTCCACCTTAGTGTGCATTCACCCTATGGGTTGTTGTATGCCTACAATAAAATGATGTCATGTTAAATTAATAAAAACATCTAAGAATAGATTGGATACAAAATTTCAACATGTGTATGCGCTTTTTTAATATATCAAATTAACATGGGGAGGGTGAAAGCATGAATGCATGGACAATTTGGACTATCAGACTTGTAATTTTTCTAGATTGCATACAAACATAAAATTAAAATCATATTTAACATTATCAATTTTTAAATTATTTATGTTGTCATAGACTTTAATGGGGATCATCATAAAAATTATGGATGAAAAATAAGAGGATTATGGAACTCGTAATGGACTTTTGAAATGACAACACTATGATTATCACATAGAATTTTTTAAAAATGTGGACTTAAAAAATACGCCAAAATAGTGTCAAAATACAAAATAAAAAATAAAAAACAAAACTTCATTAAAGAAAGAATTTATTGGTCAAGTGCATTAAAACTTTCCTAATATATATATAATTTTTAAAAGTTTTAAATGACATGATTGTTGTAAATTTTTATCCTTGAAAGTCCATTTCACATTAAAAAATTTAGTCTTTTGTGTGTATTTTTTATTAATCACATATTTAGGGATGTTCATAGGTTGGCTTATTAATATTTATGATTAAAATCATAAGGGATAATTATATGATCAGTTGTGCATGGACATCTAGAGTAATGTCGTAGAATTGCTTCCATTGGAAAAAACGATTCTAGATTGTTAAATGGAAGTTTTAATTTGAACCTCCATTCAATTACCAAAACCCTTACAAATGGGTTAGAAAAAACTGCTTCTTTAAGGAATTCAAAAAAGACCATGGGGTGGGGTGGGATGGCACCCAAATTTGACTTAGGCTTGGGGTGGAACCTAAAACACTTACAAGCTCCCAAAAGGCCATGGAAGTGGGTAGGGAAAGGCTAAATTTTTTGGCTTGGGTTGGAAGTAGAAATCAATTTATTCTATGTGCTGGACATAAGAGATGGGGTATTAGCTTGGGTTGGGGTAAGAAATTAAATTATTCTATGTGCTGGACACAAGACATGGGGTATGGGGTTGGGTTAGGGTAAGAAATAAAATATTCTATCTTTCATGGATGTTAGGAAGTAGAATATTGACATGTGCTTGAGGTAAAATATTAGAACATTATATGTCTTGGGACCTCAAGATATGGATTATTAGCTTGGGCTAGGGTAAGAATTAGAATATTCTACGTCATAGGACCCCGAGTAATCTAGGGTACATTTTGACCTAGGCCTTATGTAACATGTGGTCAATTTTGGTCGAAAAACCAGATGGCCCATGGTCAAATTGTTATGGTGGCCTAGGCCTTGGGCCACCACATCATAGGCAAAAGGCATTTGTGTTTGCCTTCAAGTATCCTAGGGTTATATTGCCCAAAACTAGTTTTCTTTCAATGTTGCCCACAAATTATGCATAAGATTTGTTTAGGTTCATTACCCAAACATTGATTTTTTGTTTCCTTTGGGATTCGGGGTAGGGCAAAATGGGTTTTGGGGCTAGGGGGGTTGGCGCGGCGGGGAGGGGGGGCGGGGGTGTGTTTCTCTTTACCCACCAACCTACGCAATGTACATAGTTACATAGGTCACCTATCCACCTACCTAAGCCACTTCTCTACTTACTTAGGTTATTGACCTTCCCACCTTGTAACTCATTTCCCCCACCCTTCACCCCAAAGGCGAAAATAATAAAAAAAAAAAAATTTAAATTAAGGGTAAGGAAGGAATGAATTTTTTACATTCATTGGTAGCATTGAAAAAAAAACAGTATTGGACAATTTGTCCTTAGGCTGCCAAGAGGCTTGGACAAGGTGGCTTGAAGAATGGGACACATTAGCCTAAGGTCATTCAGTGCCTTGGAAAGAACTAACCATATAATGCCTAGGTCCTAGACTACATGAAGTTTTGAGACATAAAATATTCCAAGTTTAATACCACAAGCCCAAGCTATTATTCCATGTCTTATAGTCTTAAACAAAAAATATTATAGTCTTTACCCCAAGCATGATCAAATACTTGTCGATGTCATGGGGTCCCAAACATATAATATTTTAGTTTCAACCTTGAAGCTTAATCCAAATTTTTCATGCCCCTCACACCTCACTTTCATGGACTTCTAAAATTCTATAAATATTTTTTGTTTGGGATTATGGAACATTGATTTGGGCTTCAAATGATGTCACACCTTGAAGCTCCACATCTATGCATTCTCGAGGACCTCCTAGACCAAAGAGACACAATCACCTTGTGAGCAGGTGATGCTAAACTCAACCTTAGCTGGTAGATGTTATTAGGGTGCATATGTTGTGTAGTTATTTTGAGCTAATTGTTGTTATGGAATTTTCTTTCCAACTTCATCAAGCTTTTTTCTAGTGGCTTTAGCAGATGTTCTGCATCCAAGTAGTCACCAGTGGTGTGCTTAAAGGATATGTTCAGTGTGTAGGAGGGCCCAACCACTACCCTATAGGCCTCTATGTTTTTATGCCAGAGATGCTTGCATATACAGGGACATGCTAAAATGAAATAAAAGTTGTTCTCCATAAAAGTTGTTTCCTTTAGAAGCTTGTTGCATTGTTTCCTTCAGAAGCTTGTTAGGGCTTTCTTTCAGAAGCTTGTTGTATCTTTTGAAGCTTTTATTGTAGCTTTCCTTCAAAAGCTTGTTGCATTGTTTCCTTCAAAAGCCAGTTGCATTGTTTCCTTTATAAGCTTGTTGGGGCTTTCCCTCATAAGTTTGTTGGGGCTTTCTTTCAGAAGCTTATTAGGGCTTTCTTTAAAAAGCTTGTTGTAGCTTTCCTTTGAAAAGCTTGTTACAACTTTCTTTCAGAAGCTTGTTGCAGCTTGAATGAGGATATTGTTGACTTTTTTTTATTAACCATGTCTTTTGAGTTCTAGCCAACATCATGTTTGAATTTGCCCATTGCTTCCAAAAAGGCAACAAAAACTCAAGATGTTGATTATGTATGATGGTTTGTCCAAGTTTTTGGGAACATTATTATATGATTATCACCAAATCTAATCAGCAAATCTAGTCTCTAGCTAAAACCAATTTGGCAAAAGCCAAACCAACTTTGGATTCCCAAAATCATAAGTGATAGTTGGTGAACAAATTAATGTTTGTTTTACCCATCATGTGTGGCTAGAGATGGTGTTGCTAACTATGTGTGCAAGGAAAGGCATAAAAGGCTAGAAAACAATAGTAGTTAAATTATGGTCATCAAAGAAAATTGCCTGCCATTGACCCACTTCCCAAGCTTGTTGGTTCAAGTGAATATGGTTGGTCATTCATGCCAATTACATCCCAAAACATGGGTCCTCTTCATGGCATCCCAAGTGTGCCATGTGAAGGAGGGCACCTTGTTCTTATTATACAAACTGGCCCTCATTTGACAACATTATCCAACCCTAATTTAGGTGCAAGCAATGGGGCATAAATCATTTCACCCATTAGTGTCCAAACTAGCAACATACATAAGGTCTAACGAGTCTCAAAGAAAATAGTAGAAATTGAGATGCAACGCCGAAAAGTAGATGGTAAAAAACCCCAATCCATCCAAGTTGATTTAGGAGGCTTTGTTACAGGCTATTCCACTAATAAACCACAGTTTGAAAACTCAATGCAAAGGCTTTGAACCAAGTATATGGATGTCTCCATTGTCCTTGTGAAAAACCAGAACCCACAAGATATGGTTGATCTTAAGGTAGAGTTAGATGAAGAATTTGAGTACTTGGGAAATCAATTGTCATTTCCTGGGTTGAAAGAAGCTATGCGGTGTGCCTTGAAATATGAGAGGTCACACCTAAAAGGACTTTGGGAGAAGGATCCATCTCATGGTCCAGCCCTTGATGTATCAGATGAAGCATGGCAAAAGCTTAAGTTGTATTGGAATTCTCTAGAGCAAGTGTCCATGGTATAAAACTTGACCCTTTTTCACGTTGATTATGTGATAGCCAACAGCCTAGATCTAGATGCATAGTTTAGATGAAGCCAACTACATTTTTTGGTTTTAATAATGCACTTCAAATATTTTTCTAGGTTTAGATGGTTTACATTGCATGGTTCCATTTTGGGAAACTTGTGTTGTTTATGAGGGGATTTAGTGCACAAGATATGTTTTAATAGCTCCATAGGACAACTTACTATTTTGGAAATGTGTTTGAATAGGCAATGAAGGCTTACAGGGCAAAAGTTCAAAAACTTGGCCATTTTGGTAGGAAAGGGAAGGTTGGGGTTCTCCAAGACTTGGTGAGTTAGGTTCCCACCATTTTCATGATTACAAAACTTGAGTAATTAGACAATTTATTTCAGGTTTGACAATGGCCTATCCATGTACATATAAAGCTTCATGGTTCATCCAAATGTGTCATGGGATCTATTACATAGTGTGCAAGTCAAGAACAACCTTCCTCCATCACCAAGGTGGCACAATAGTTGGCTGATTTTTCTAATAGCAAGGTACACACCAAACCTAAACAAAGTTTGATCTACTATATTTGATGTGATAGGATTTGTTTTGGGCATTAGATGTATAACTCATAGTCATAGTTCACAAATGAAAAAATTTCATGTTACTTTTCTGATTTGGATTGGGGAGGTTGTGATAGGAAGCTTCGAGTGGCATGGGGAGGTTACAAAAATTGGAGCAATCAAACACTGTTCTCAACAATGCCCTACAGCTGATGACAGAAAAGATTGGGTCAATCCAAGCTTTGCATGACCACTCTCAAAGGACACAGGTGGAGGTGATGGACAAAGCGTCATCCATGCAATCATGGATGACAAAGTTTGACAATAATTTGTCAACAATAACTGGACTCTTGTCAAGGCTAGAAACCCTCCTTGCTAACTCACAGCTACCTTTTGCACAGAAGTAATTTGTTGAAACCTTTGCATGTGAGAATGGTGGTGGGGAATTGCATGTAGTGGAAGAAGGGGTAAGGGCAAAAAGAATCTTGGAAGGAGTGGTGGTGGTGGACAAAAGTGCAATAGAAAGCCCACCAATAGAATCCTAGCCCACGTAACAATACTTAGGGTTTACCCAGTTTGTTGAGGAACCTGCATGCACAAAGAAAGTTAACCTTGCAAATGGGGACGAAATCACAAAGAGTAATGGGATGGAACCTAAAGCACTTGAGGTTCAAGAGAAACCTAAAGCATTATCACTGGAAGGTACTTAATGCCATCCCGAGTGTGCATAAATGATGCTTCAAACATTTGTCCACTTGATCTATATTTATGTTCACATTGGGGTTGAAGTATATGTGCATGTTTTGGTCAAGTACCAACTTCAAGGGACTCATGCTTGTGGATGGTACATAGCCACAGGTGCAAAGGAATCAAGTGGGCAACTAGAGGCTAGGAATGAAACTGAACCAATGATTGGCAACATTACTAAGCCCACCCATGGAATAGTTGGGAAGGAAAACCTTAATTTGGGTAGAAGGACAATTGTTCAAAAGGCCATAGTACCTACAACATCAACGCGGGAAACATAGTCAAGCAAGGGAACCATGAAACCACAAAAGGTATGGGCTCCAACCTTGTTTGAAATTACAATCCTATAATTTTTTGTTGATGAAGGATCTTTATTTGAAATTGCATTCCTATAATCTTTTTGCTAATGAAGGATCTTTACTCAAAATTGCATTATTGTAATCTCTTGTTGATGAAGGATTTTTACTTTAAAGTTGGTGTCTCCATTGTGTTTTTGGGCATATAGGTCAATAGGGGCACCAAAGTGTAATTGTTTAATGGTGCCAATGTCAATCGGATAGTGGCCACTAGAAGGATTATAAGACTTTTAGGGATTGATTCTTACCATGGCAAACCAATATCTAAAAAATATTATTTAGTTGGGGTTGAAGATGTAATGGATGGTAAGGTCCCATTGTTTGTGACAAACGAGGCAGATGATCCGCCTCAACTACACCTCAAGGACATAGTAGGGACCACCACTTTATGGGACCGTGAATACCTTGTTTTAACCAATGTTCCTGATTCATCATAGACCATACAACTTGGTTGCCTCACCAAGTTGTGTTTTCATATAATTTTTTTGCCACTCTACTATAAGGTCTACATGTCTCAAATGGACTAGAAGCCCATTCACTAGTCTAGTTAATAGTCTACAAAAATTGTTAAAAAATTTGGTATGGAATAAGGTGGTAAGGATCCATGCATGCTAATTTATGGAAACTATTTTACAATTAAAAGATGGGGTTGCTGATGTGACTAATGTAGTAATGAAGGTGGCCTCAAAGGATCATGTGTAAAGGGTTTGCGCTGCATTTATATGTTGTGCATATTATACCATGGATTTTCTTGGTTGATTATGTTCAAGAGGGCTTGGGACATTGGTGCAATGGAAGAACTATACATGGCCTAAAAGTATGTTGTGAGTTTATTGCCATAACTCCATGAACATTTCTTTGTTAGCTTTTAGTGTTAAGTATATTCAGTGGCACATTTGGAAAATTAACTTGAAATTCATCCATATTTTTTTTATATTAGTTGTCTCTTTAGTGTAGGGGGCATGGTGACTAGTAGGTAGACAAGCTTCATCTAGCCTAAGGCATGTTAATTGCCTTATGATTGTTCGTGCTTAATAAGGCGTGTAATTTTCATTGAATTTAGTGCATATTTTGCCCAATGTTGGTGGGGATTTGGGGTTGGTAAGCATGTGTAGGGTATTTAGAAACAATGATATCAAGGCTATGTGGATGAATTATTACTCTCCTTAAGAGTATTCAAATAAGTATGAATAAAAGGTTTGGCCTATCCATAATACTTGACTCTGATGATATGTCAATGCCTTACTATAGATTACCCAATGATGAAAGGTATTTGCAAGCCAATGAAGGTTTAGAGCATTTGCATTGGTCTAAGAAATTTTGTGGAACACTAATTATTCCCAAGATAGTACATAATTTGTAAATGCATTTGCAAGACTTATATGCAGTTTCGAAAGTTTATTAGGTGAAGTTGATTTTGATAATAGTTACTTCCTTGATTTTGGTAGCTTGAAAAGGTTGATTTTCCATATCCCAAATTTCACATCATAGTTAACTGCAGCACATGATTACATTTTTGTTGAACATTGCAATTGTTTTGTATTGTTTGAGTTGTGGAAACCCTAATACCTTTGTGTGATGGTTACAAGACATTGTTCATGGAAGTTTATCATTAGGGGCATGGAATTTTTGTCCTTGGAGTTATCCCCGTTATTAGAATATAATAGACTTTGTTGCAATTTCACACTTCCAATGGTTGGTATGTGGGCTCTTTTGGTTCTAGATTTAAAATGAACCAAAATAGGAAGTCGCATATTTACAACTAATTGTAGGAGTTAGTGGAGTGTTGCATCTTGAATTCCCTTTAATTAAGGTTTGAAGATAAGAATGCAAACTAGATGTACTAGTGATTTCATTAGATTTCATTTGTTTAACTTGCATGGTTTGTATACTATAATTATTCCAATAAAGATTCAACTTAATGCCAATTGCATTGTAATCCATTGGTCAACTCAATATCAACTATAATGACAAAAGAAAATAGACATGTTAGCTTCCTTGCAACTAATCTTGACCTCTTTTCTTACATATATTTCCCATTATACTAGTTAGGCTTTGTACTTAAGCTCAACTCCTTTCACAACTCTGTTGATGCACCTTGTGCCTTAACATTATTTCTAAATCCAGTCAACCTACCAACTAAATTTTTGCAATTGTTCGACTTTTGTTATGGGAGTGTGAGTGTGCCACACACCACTTCATTACTAGCCATCCGTTCCATCTATCGTATTGTGCAAAATGGTGCACAATTTTAAAAATGCCATGTGTTGCCCCACTATTAACCTAAATGCTCCACAAACATAATTGCAATAGTCGACCTTGTAACTCAATCTCTACTACGACTAATCCATTAAACATATGAAATCGCCATGTGTTACTTCACTATTGGCCAAATTATTTTCTCATTGTAGTTGCAACATAGTCGACTTTCCAACTAATCCTTTACTTTGGGTCGACTATTGGTTTAAGGTTACAAGTGTGCCACGTGTCACCTCACTACTGGACAAACACTCCAACTTGCATACATCTAGTATAGTCTAAATTACAACTAAATGTCTGCTGATGTCATGCCTAGTCAACGGATGAAATTCACCCACCATGCGAGGGTAGTTGACAACATCCTTCAATTAGATTGGTAAAACATATGCAACTAAAATGGTAAGTAGTGGCTATTGATATGGTATTGACACGTGGCAAACACTTTGACTGTAATGACACTTTTGACTTGTACTTATCGACTTTGTTGGTTTGTAGTTGAAAAAAACATTTCCCAATTGTAAAAAATAATTTGCAACTGTTTTTGTAGTTTTCAACTATGTTTGTAATTAAACAATAGTTGAAAATGTAGTTGCAAAAGGGGGGGTTTTCTACTAGGGCTACAAATACAAAAAACAATGTTCAAACTTGGAAGTCGTTACTTTTGTGGAGGAGTTATGGCCCAAGGTATATTAGAAAAAAATCATTACTAATAATGAGACTAACCTAGCATTTACCAAGGGAATTGTGGCACAATGGAAGGGGTACAAAGTCAACTACGCAAAGTTTGGAACAAAAATGCAATTTCAAGGTGGGCAAACACACAAAGCAACTCAAAATTATTAATTCAAAAGTAGGAAGAGGACACTTGACTTTTTTTGAAAAAAATGCAAAATTAAAAAACATAAACCCAAGTAAGGGGACAACATGGAGAGACATTGGTCAATGTAGCAACATTGTGACAATATCTAATTTTGGGAAGCAAAAACAAACTTGTGAAACTAAAGGGATAAGTTCTGAGCTACAAGATTCATGAAAAGGAAAAACAAAAGATTTAATCATTAAAAACAATGAAGAGGTTGGAGAAGTCCAACACAGTGGAGATTTATTGTGACCCTAGCCTTGGGCTCACGACCAAAACAAGGGCTTGCAAAGGTGTGGGCTAAACATGAAGCCTAGGAGTCACATTTCATCTTCTCGGGAATGTAGGAGAGTGTGAGGGAATGAACCCACACACTCCCAAATGGGCTCCCACTTTGAGAGTTAGAATCCTGATGGAATTGCAAATCTTCAGACAATGATTTTAGGGGTGAAAATTCATTGGATTAAAAAGTTTTTTATACCATTGGAAAGCTCTTGAGACTTAAATGTTTAAAGTTGGCTTACATGACCAATTTGGAGACTTAAAACACAAGTTATGGCAAAAAGAAAGGTCGGGATTCAAATTGCCAATTTGACTCCTGACCACTAAAAGTCTAGAATTGTCCTAATTTACTTATATATAGGTGCCATGCCACATATCGTTGGAAAGCTTGTGATGAGGGCTATAACTTTGGTTTAAACCTCACCTCAATCGGAGGTTTTCACACAAAGTTATGGGCTTCCAAAATTGTGGGAGTCCCAATTTCGATAATCTTGGGAATCCCAAGACAAAATGACATTTGGGTGTAGACCCCATGGCCAAGCATAAAAAAAACTATAAGGTGAAAGTGGTGGTTTCCCTTAAGTTTGGGCCATGGTGAATTTTGTGAGTTTGTGTATGCATGTGGCTCATCCATGCACTAAAAGTGCTATAACTACACATTAACCAACTTGTTGTTTGGTTTGTGCAAGCTCGTGTGAATAATTGACCCACTTGTCACTCTTCCTAGTCTTTATCCCAAAGCTCCAACCCACCCCTCTTACCCCCAAAGTGTTATGAGCTAGGGAATGCATCCCAACTCCTTCTTCTGATGTTTTCAACTTTGGATTCGCATTTGAGTCTTATGAGGAGTTTGGGGGTGTGCCAAGATTGCTTTAATCATGTTATTGACGTTAAAAAATGTAAGAATGTGGCCAATGAAAAGGCAGATGCATTAAGGAAAATAAAAAAATGAAACAAATTGGGAGGTTTGAGTAATGGACTCACAATAGGTGTTGAATCATGTGGTAGACTTTTGTAGATGATGGTGAAAGGATAACATGATTTGCAACATCATCATGGTTGAATCAAGGGTGAAAATTTGCACAAAGATATTGCATTACAATGAAATTATGTTTTCTAGTCTAAAACATGAGCTTTTTAGTTTAAATGGGGCTATTGAAAACTTAGAAGAATGCCAACATTTTACTTTAACACAAAGGCAAGCATGTGAGATTAACAATGTTGAATTTCAAATCATACAGATTACAAATGTAAAGCTAAAGGACGTTGAAAACAAGCACAAGGAATTGGTAAAAAAGAGATAGTTGCAATAGGTTCAAATCAATTTGTAGTTGGAGGTGGTTGACAAGTAAAAGAACCGACATAAAGTACTACAATAGGAGTACTTAAGGTTGCTAGAAACACACTACAAAGACTACATTACCAACTTTGATCAACTTGACCAGGTAAAGAAAAGTTTGAAAGTAGTGGCAGAACTATTGGAAGAGATCAAAACAACATTAGAAGGGACAAACACAAACCTAAATACTTTAGCTTTGTTAGCAAGTTTTGATGCTAAACATTGATTTTGATTTCATGGGTTTGCATGCATAGATTTAACAATTTTTCTTTTGTAAGGCCTAGTTTATACTTGGCAATTTTGTTATCAAAGTTTTATACATAGACATAATTACAATTCAAGGAACCAAGTAGGCAACTCTAAGGTTGTTACTATGCAAGTTTATGTTGAAAATCTAATTACCCTTCCCATGCCTTACTGTGTAAATAATCAAGAATACACATAAGTTTTTAAACTTTTACTTGAAGGATAGAATTTGACTTAGATCCAACCTTCAAATCCTTCCACATTTTTTAGTTTGTTGCCTTCCTACATACATGATTACAGAATGGGTCCAATTAAAGAACAAATGTGAACTTCTAGACTATATAAACTTGGGCTTACAATGACATAAAATTGATTAATGGCAGATCAAACACTCCCTTAAGAATGGGCTGCAATAGATAACCAAGCAAAACCCAATGAGTTCAAGTACCATGGTTCCAAAAACTTCAAACTAGGGTGAAAGCACAAAAAGCCCCCCCAAAATTGTAATCACATGTACAATCTTTTTGCAATTAAATTTTTTGGTAATGTATGGACATCACATCTTGGATTATTTTGGTTCATTTTAAGTATATTTGATTAGTTTAGACTTCATATAATAAATTATTTTGAAAAATTCAACAAACATTGAAGAATTTGAACGTATGGAGTATATCCATGACAAAATAATACATGTCACATAGTTTGAAAATTTGAATATACACTTCAAAACTAGGGTTGTGGATGGAATTCGTGGGTGAATTTTTTTATAGTGTATGATATTGATATACATCAATTAAATTTAAGACAAGCTAGAAATTTAAAGTTTTTGGATGAAATTTCATTCAAAAATTGTGTTTTTTTCATTTGTTTAGTAATGAATGCATAATAATATTTTATTTCTAAGAAAAAACTACTACCATATAAAAAAGGAGGAGATTTTATAGATGGGCATTGCATTATTTTTTCAATTTTCTTTTGTTTAGTAATGCTTCATGAATCATAAACATGAGGCTTTAGGGCCATTGGAAAATTATAAACTATATACTCTTTATACATTGATTTTATCCAATCTTCCTCATCTAACCATTGGATCAAAATTAATTTTGATTCAAAAATGTTATTGTGCAAATTTTAAATTTTTTTACTTGTGTTTAGGATAACAAATCATGCCATCAAGGTGTAACCGAAAAGGAGAGGGACCAACAACAACCAGACCCCTCAGGTTGTGCTTGCTTTTGACAAATGCGAGCATCAGGCAATCACACATCAAAGAAACAGCATGGCAACATCACTTATCTAGATCCAAACAAGAGATTCAATACTGGAGTAGAACAAACTCGCCCGAACCTCTGCAAACACGACTCCTACACAGAACCTCTAGGATCAAAACTCATGGTTCAGATTTCACAAAGGTCCG
>Ga0116229_10002423_pt1 | contig 30109 bp, 13 predicted proteins | sample S1TSphgellanicum_3_FD_87313 | JGI IMG/M metagenome (GOLD analysis project Ga0116229, IMG submission 87313) | Host-associated microbial communities from peat moss isolated from Minnesota, USA - S1T2_Fc - Sphagnum magellanicum MG | ecosystem: Host-associated > Plants > Peat moss > Unclassified...
AAAAAAAATGCAAAAAACATGTTTTGCTATAATAATAATTTGATGGAATCATGTCATGGATTCATGCATGGAACTTTAACTTGCAAAGAAAACATTCAATATCATGATGTTCCATCATGGAAAATGACCATGCATAAAGAATATGAACTTCATTGTTCAATAATAAGGCCCTAGAATTAATGCCAATATTGAAGAAAAGAATAGTTGTTCATTGTATATTGGTTTACAAACTCAAATACAATACAAATGATTGCATTGAATGATATTTATGGTGTTTGCAAGTTAGAATTTTCATAAAATCAAACACCATGGCATTTTTTCCCACTCCATTGTGGATTATAATGTGTCTTGAGTCGAAATTGTTTTGTGCTTTATGGAAAGGGACTCAAACATATGATTCATATGTAATTTACTCAAATGAATTTTTATTATTATTTTTTAATTATTTTCTTACACCAAATGGGGGATTATTGAATATGCATGATCTTCGTCATAATCATACATTAAAAATTAATAAATGTACTCACCATGATCATAGTTTGTAATGACAAATTCATGTATTAATGGGCCACTTCCATACATGTCATTAAAAAATTCAAAATAAGGGTTTTCAAACCATTTCAAAATGGCATGAAAGTGTGGGGGTCTTTGAATTAACAATGCCAAAATTGAAAAACCCAATAAGATCCATAGTTACACAAATTTTATGAAATTTTCATTTCTTTCCATAAACATTGTATCTTGAAATGTTCACCATTAGTTACTTCTTGAAAAATATGATGTTTTTATCCTCAAATAGTAGTGTCATATCAAAATACACTACAAATATTTACTTTTAAGGAAACCTAACTTTTTTGGTCCACTTTGGCTTGCAAATGCTTTTTAAGGCTTAGTTACTATCAAAATAGTTGGTATATTAGACTGTACAACATATTTTCCAAAAAATACAATTATATTTGAACTTTTTTGTGAGTGTAGATTATCAATAAAATGCATATTCATCAATTTCACATGTGGGTGCAAATGAGATATAGTGAGTCAACATGATTCCTTTAAAAAAGGATTGCATGTATTTTTTTCTCAAAAAAACTTTTTCATACAAATGAATTTTGGAATAATTTTTTTTTGCAACTTGTTATAATAAATTTTTATAATTGTCCAAGTACATAACATGTTTTTTTTTGGTCATATTTGAATAAACATGAATTTTTGAAAATGTCCTAATTCTTTGTAAATTTAGTGGTTTGTTTTTTAAAATGATAATAATATCAAATCACAACCATTTTATTTATTTTTACGTTTATATGTTTTCTTGTATAATAAATTATTAAAAAATTTAACACGTCATGTACATTTTACCGCATTTATGTGTGGTAAAGGACTTTTGAAATTCTAAAATTCTGGATTAGTTTTGGAAAGTTTTTTGAATTTTTAAAGTTTTAGAATTCCACATATTTTAAGGTATGGGTTTTTAAAAATGTGATAAATAGGTATTTATCTTCTTAAATTTTTTGCCATCAAATGTTTCAAATTATATGAGTCCTTTTAATAGTCCTTTATAAAATTAATTCATGTCTAATGCCATAGGTTTTCACTTTCAAAGGTCGTAAATTAAAATTTAAACTTAAAATTTCATCAAATGGATTTTTGGTTTGAATTCCTTAACATTCATATGAATGAAAAAGCAACAACTTGCCATGATTGCCATGGCTTCAAATGGCAAAACATAAATATTTATCCTATTTTGATTATTTTTCTTTATGGTCTAATGCCCTTTTTGGTTCATTGAATTGTGACTACACCCATGTGCATTATTTTCTTTCAAAACTTAATAAAAGACATGTGGACATGACACGACTTTAAAGCCATGTGGGGTGAAATCATGGTCAAAAAAGCAAGGGGTGCCAAGGTAAAAGTCCTTTTTCAAGGACTACACATTACACGTGTCATTTTTGCATTGGTTTATAACTTAAAATTTTGTATTTCAAATACGCCATTTAACAATGCATTTTAAATATAATTACATTTGTATTACAAAATGATTTTACATCTTGGATATTATACATGCATGTCTTATATCACATATACATGAACAACTTTTGTTAAAACCACATTTTCAAAATCCATAATTTTCAGGGTCAAAAACACTTTTGAACCAAATGCACTCAAATGGGTTATAAAAATAATTTTCATTAATTCAAGTCATTTTGCCTAGTCATTTTAATGATTACGGTTTTTTTATTTTCTTATAATAATGAAATTCCATGTCATCATTAACTTTGGTATGATGTGTAAAATGCATGCCATTTCAACTTAGTTGTTTTATTCAACTCAATGTTACAAAAGATGCCTTGATGGATAGTGACATGTGTCAAAAATCTATAAACACATTATGACTCACTACACATGACCAAAAATCAACTTAGTTTAGCCCATGTAACTAGCGTAGCCAAAAATCAACCTAGCTTAACTTAGCTAAACTAAGCAACCTAGCTTAGTTCACTTCACCAAAAATAACCTACCCTAACTTAGCTAGGTTAGCTACCTATGTTAGGCAACCTAGGTTACCTAACTTAAGCTAGGTGGCCTAAATTAAAAACAAACCTTGAACTCCTAGCCTAAAAACCTAGATTAGGGTACCTAACCTAAGTCAAGTGGCTTAAGTATTATAGGTTGCAAGAGTGAGGACTTGAACTCGTCACCTTCACTTTGGAATTCAAGTCCTCATCCATTACACTATGACATTTTTTTATATTAATTATACTTAACACAAAATTATGAAGTTCAAAAGTTTTAGCCTTGAATTACCCTTGGCCACCCTAGGTTGCCTAAGTCAACCTACCAACCTATCCCAAACCTAGACCTCCCTAAGTTGACTTAAGATGAACTAGTTTGTCAACCTACTTACTAAACTAACAGAGGTTAACCTAGGCATTATTAAGCTAAAACAAACTTAGGATAATTATGTCACATTTAATTGGGTACAAACTTTTTAAGGTGTACCAAAATTTATCACAATGTCACCGTTTTCTATCTTTTTTACCTAGTCTTTCTTTACCATGTAAAGACACATTTATGGATGATTATAATGGAATCTAGAATTGTAATGGTCTAAAATATAATCCTTTTGAAAATTTTGACAACTTTAGATTCATTATTTTTTATGAGGATCAAAATGTAGGGTAAAAATTAATTACATTACGAACTAGGCCCTTTTTGTCCTATGTGGTACACCTTAAAGGATTTTCACCCAATTGCATCTTGTCGCATCATAGTTGGATTTAGTTGCACAAACTTGAAATGGTTACAAATTTGATGAAATATCTTGTAATGAACTACCTAGGTAGTCTTGGCAAAAAACCTAACATTAAGAACCTAAACAAACCTACCTAGGTTAACGTATTAGTAGCTAGGGTAACCTATTTTAAGTATATCTAAAAGTACTACATGTAATAAATTTCTTTTGTTTAATTAAGTAATTTACAAGGTAGCCTATATTATGAAATAGGGTTTTATTAATTAACCTACATACATAGGTTAATTTAATAGGTATGTTAATTTAAGCTAGCATGTTAAGTAGTTAAAAAGTCATAGAGTTATGTGTCACCTTTTTCAAAATGACTATTAATATTGTAATCATAATTATAAGTTAACAATAAATTGTTTAGTACACATACACATGCATGTGAATTCATGACTTCAAAAACCTCATGGCATACATAAAGTTATGGCATGTTATGACCAATATTGGTGCCATAAATTCAAGAGACACAAAACCTTATGGTGTCACAAAAAATCCTGGATATTACCATGAAAATTTATGACACCTTGTTGCCAAATGGCATGGCATGTCATCATCACATGGAAAATAGAATTGTTATTAATCGTAAAGGACAACAATATTTTCAACTAGTTAATAAATGAGATTAATTTATCAAATCAATGACATGAATCAGGATGTTGACAAATAGGACCACATAATCTTGTTAACATATAATATGCCATGTCATCATCATGGGAGATTGAATCGTTATTAATCACAAAGGTGTTTGGTTCTTGTAATTAATTAACTATAGTCATAAAACCATGACATCAAATGACATATCAATGGCCTTTGCAACTACATAGTGATTTTTATAACTAAATAGTTATAATTGTAGTTGAAAAGGACAACAATTGTTTCTTTGACCAATTTTAAAACTCATAATTTGTTGTTGACATAAACTCTAAATTCGCACATTGGTGTCCATTAGCTTGGGGCAATAAAAAAACCTATAAAAATAATCGGCATATAAATTTAATGAACACACCTTATGAAATTTTGCCACATGGCATGCCATGTCAACATCACTAGATCATAAATCATTATTATTCACCAATAGTTGCAAAAATCAATAGAATTTTGTTATTTACCTAATTTTGGACAATTAAAAATTTATTTAAAATATATGTTTAAAATTTTGATATTTGTGCAAAAACCATCAAGTTGTGATATCGACTATAGTCGCAAAATCATAATGCCAAGTGGTGCCACAATGTCCTTTGCAACTGGGTAGTCATTAACGTGACTATGTAGTTACAATTGTAGTTAAAAATACATTAGTCGTTTTGTTCACTAGTTATAAAACCCAAGATGTGTTATAATGAATCTTGTTAACTATTTTTTAATATATTATATTGAAGTAAAAACACATTACAATGAACCATTTATGCCAATAGAGAGTCCATTGAAATCCATATTTGTAATGCATTTTGAACTTAATGAACATTGTAAAACTTGATCTTTCACTAAAAACAATGAAATGATGTTGATGCTAACATTTTTTTTATTACAAGTGTTAAGAAATCATAGTTTTTCAAAAGGTTCAACCTGACTAAAGTGTTTGCATTGACTAAAAGGGATATTCACTTTGATTAAAAACATGGGGCATGAAAGATGTTTTTTTTTAATTGGTTATTTTGATTTAAGGTGACATTTTTTACCAAGTGTCATGCCATACATTTAATCAAAAAGGATAAATAAATAAAAGGTTCATCAATACGACCATGGATTGGTCAAATATGCCATATTGAAGGTTACAACTTAGTCAAATTAGTCATATTCATTTGACACTTAATAAAATTGACCATAATTTGGCTAGCTTAACTACTTGTTTGGCCTTGGTTACATACCTAAAGCATAACATAACTACTAAGCTAGGTTAAGTTTATATTACCTACCTAGCATAACATAGTTAGGAAACTAAACTAATTAAGTAGCATAGGCCTCAAGGTCAATCGACTTGGTTTAAGCCTAGTAGGCTAAGTAGGTAGCCTAGTAGGCCTAGAAAAGTAACTAGGCTAATAGGTTAAACTAGGCAAGCAAGATAAAAGTTTAAGCCCAACAAAGTAAGTAGCTACCTAGGCCTAGCTATAGGCTAGGTAGGCTAAATATACCTATGCTAACAACCTACCTAGTAATTATTTATCTACCTACCTACCAATATGTATGTACTTACCTACCCAAACAACATTTCTACGTGCCTTATTTTGTTTAAGCACACAATGAATGGAATTTGAATTGGAAAAATTATAACTTAAAATGTTTTAATTTGTCAATGATTTACATTTTTAAAAAATCATTTGAAAAAATAAAATAAAATTATATATATATAATTTTTTTATTGAATAGATCTTTGAATAAACTTTACTTCATTATGTTTTTATTTGTTTCATTTGAACAAGATTTGAAATAAAAAAAGGTGTGTCAATTTTGGGATTTCCTAACATTTTCATAGTTCAAAAGATAAAACAAAAAGTTGAAAATATTTTATTAACAAAAGGTGCACCTCGTGGTGTAGCTCGATTGTCAAAGCATTGGGATGCCTCCATGAAGTCTTGGGTTCAAACCAATGTTCTACATGTATAAGTTTTTGATATATCTTAGGGTAAAGGTATATACAAACTTTTCAATTTACAAATTTATCCAACAAGGGTATATTAACTATGACATTTAATTTCCATTAAGGTAGGGTCCGAATAAACAAATTATATAATTTTGGGTAAATGGGTAGGGGTATATTATGATTTTTTTTTCGCATTAAAGTAGGGTCCAAGTAAACAAATTGTATAATTTGGGGTAGATGGGTATGGAGGGTTCGGGTACCCCCTATCATATACCCTTGATTAGGTTTGAAAAATGTAAAGAAAAAAGTAAATCATTTATCTTATTTAATAAAAAATGGGATTTTTTTTCACACTTTTGGATTTATTTAAACAACTTGAATCATAGGACTAAATCTAGTGGGACAATGCACACATTTGATCTAAAATTATAGTAACAAAATTGCATAAAAATATTTTGATTCTTCATTTAGAAACATACTAGAACCTTGTGATCGAGGAAAAAACTCCGGATTAATCAAAGGTTATTTAATGTCAATTCAAGAATCTCACAATTAAAAGTAATGATTCTATTTATTAACAAAAAACTTATGATTGAAGTAAAAAAAACATGTTATTCTTAAATCTACAAACATTTGATCTTAAAACTTTGAAATCCAACTTCTATTTCAGCACAAACACATACATGTGATTCTCAAAGGTTTCATATAACTTTATTCCTTAGATTTTATTTTTCTTCTTAAGAAGTCTTGGGAGAAATAAAATGGTGCTACATGCAAATGTGTATCCTTCAAATTAAAACCATTTCTAAACATTTTTCCTTGCAAGAAAATCAAGATATCTATTGAGAGAAGTTAGAAAAGAAATATTGGAAAAACCCATTGTGTTTCCATAAAAATGAAGCATGAAAAGGATGTTGGTGTCGAAAGTATTGTTATTTTGGAGAATTTTTTTCTTGTTGTCATGAATTAAGACCTTTCATTTTGGCAAGCTTGCATTCCCAAGTTGCCAACTCCACAAGTTTTTAGCATTAAAATTATCCCCATTCCATGGATGAGTATCCAAGAAATTTGAGTTGTGAATTTTCAATGGACGAATGGATTAAATTTTTTGATGAATATGGAAAAAAAAAAAAAAGTTTTCATGGAATGAAGTTCATCCATGTAATTATGGTTGTCAAAGCACCCCTTGGCTAGGGACATTTTTGGTTGTTGGATGGCCTTTGCTAATGATCCTTATGTCTCTTTACATTACATATTCCAATAATGTGAATGCAATAATGGTCACATTTGGATCATTGTTATCCCAATGGCTAACCACTTTTCCAATGCCTCATGCATTTTGCAAAAAAAGTAGAAAACATTTTTTTGTAAATATTTTTGCAATTCAGGTTAACAAAAACATTTCAAACAATATTTTTTTTAGCAAAAAAAATTTTCTTTTGAATAATCACAAATCTTGATTTCAAATGTGATTATTTAAGGAATATTTCCCATGAAATTTATTTATTTATCCAATATCATTATGTAGCTCATCATTAATGATCAACCCAAAAAATATTTAGCATGAATTGGCAATGCATTACCAAAAAAGAAATCCAAATTGTATACATTAAACACAAAAAACTACATTTGATATTTTGGCTTTTATCACTTTAAAAAAAAACCCATTGTAGGTCATGTATAAGCTTTGTTCTAACAAAACCATCATAACAACAACAATTTATACAATCAAGATAATATTGGCAAGGATAATGATGAATCTTGAAGGATGAAAAAAAGAAAAAATAAAATTACCTCAAGTAATAGAATATGCATGAGCTTGTTTGAAGCATTATTATGATATTGAGTTTAGAATGCTAATTAATTTTAACAAAAATGAAGATGATGAACAATTACTTAAGACCCAAAGTTCATTATTGCAACAACATTTCAACTATGAAACTATATCAACCTTGATTGGTATAAACCAATCTATGAATTAAAATACAAATGCCACTCAAGCCACTTAGTTTAGATGGCTATGAAAATCAATGGAAAAAGTCTTATGATGTCACTACCAATGTCATCATTGTGAAAGTTTGTAAGATTCCATTGGTGATGATGAATGTTGATGATGAAACTAATGAAAATGAATATGATAATGATTTTTGAAGAGGTAGATGATGTAGACAATGAAAACTACAAGGAGAACAATGAGGAGGACCATGAGGACAAGGATGATGATGATGAGGCCAAGTTGGTGGTGTTAACACATAGGAATTAAAAACATTATAATTATGATGATAGTAATTTCATCATGTTGATTAGTGATTCTTCATGCTCAAATGTGAGGGGTAAATTTTGTGGAGTTTGATTGGTAGTTGACTCTTGGAGTGCAAAAATGAATAAAAGCATATTGTGATCATTTTTTATTCTTTTTCTCTTGGGATGTGAAATTTTTTTCATCCATTTACTTACAATATGCACAGGTTTTTCTTCTTTGATGGAATGAGAAAAGGTGAGAATGGGGAGGTGCGGTTGGGTGGGGGCCACATGGGCCATGCAATTTGAAACTTTGAAGATTTGATGCCTACACTGATTTCAGAAACAGGAAAAAAACAACCAAAAAATAACAAAAGCAAAACAACAATAAGTCAATTAGCACATACACCAAAGGGATCAAGTCGGGGACGTTAAATACCGTCATATGGACTTTTGGGGGATCTTATATACCCCTTATTTTTTGTTTTTTCTATTTAAGAAAAAACACTTATATGACTTTATTTATAAACATTCCCCAAACCTAAAGATGATGCAAAGGTAAAAAAAAATGGAATAGAGTTTCAGCAAGTTAATTACTAGTTAGGGGTTTGAGAATCAAGGACAGTTAAAAATAAACAAATAATTAAATAAAGGAAAAACACCGAGCAAGGGAGCAAGGGAACAAGAGAAGGAAAAAAAAAAAGGATTGAAGTCTAAACAAGCAGCTTTGCCATGAGAGGTTTTGTCTTGAAAATAAGGTATTATATTTAATGTTATATTATGAACTCAAGTTATATTGGATGAAAGTTTGTTGGTTTTATGAAAAATCATGATTTTTCTTTTCACATTTGTACTAAAAAATAAAGTTTTTAAAACCATCTTAGAATTCATTGTAAATATAAAGAAATTGAAATCATTGTTTCATTGTCTTTTTTTAACCATACAAATGAATATAAAGTTATTTAAATAATTATATTGGATAATGTAAACAATTTTTAGCAATGTGCATGAAGTATTTTGATGTTTGAACCAAACATCAATATTGAATGGGTATAATTTACATGGAAAGATTTAAATTTTTAGTCTTATTTTTATTTTGAAATTTGAGAATTTGGCAATTTTTATATATTTTTTGTCACATTGGGTTTAGGTTTTCCATGGAAGGTGTTTTGTTATGATGTTTGATGGGTGTCCGTGTGGATAAGAAAATTGTTCAAATTTGTTATTGGTCTTGTTATTGATATTTATGATTTTTTTTTGCACATGAAAATGAAAATGATGAAGAATTACATGAAAGCCAAACCCCATGGTTGTCACAACATCTCAAGCTAAGAAAATCTTTAAAAATTTGATTGGTCAAACTCATTTATGAATTGTAATACAAGTGCCACTCAAGCCCAACTTAGCAAGTTATGAAGCTCAATTGAAAAATAATTTGTTACCAATGTCATTAATGTTTTTTAAAAGATATAATAAGAACTACAACAATAGAATGTCTATTGAAGAGGTGGTGATGAACATGACTAATGAGTGCCACATGAATCTGTTAACCATGTTTTAAGAACACATTTGGAGCCAATGAGAATTTAGATTTAGGTTTTGTCCAACCAAATGTTCATTAAAAAATTTGTTTCAAAGAATGTTTGAGTACTTTCAAATTGTTTTTTCATTGTGTGTTACTTTCTTTAACTTTATTTTTATTTTGGTTTGGTTTTACAATCCATCTTTCAAGTTGTTATTCTTTGGGTCAACACTTTGGATATCATAATGTTAGCCATGTTATTGACCTAGAAGAATTGATGCAAATTGCAAGATAATAATATTGTAAAATTGCAAATAAATAAGCCTTGAATATAAGTTTTGTGTTAAGATTTTTATTCCCAACAATATAAAAGGATAATAATAGAAAAGAAGGGGCACCTTGAATATGATTTTTTCATTTCACTTTGGGAGGAGTGAATATGTGTGAATGTATGGGGGAGGGGGTAGGTTGTCTCGATGATTTTATGTTCTAGAAAGAAACAAAATCACAACAACAAAATAGAAGAGGGAATATCAATTTTGCATTTGATTTGGGAGGAGTGGGGGTGGGGTGGGAAAGGAGGTTGTAGAGTAGGTTTTGCACCCCCATATATTCTCTTTCTTTCTTAGGCATGAAGTTTGTGACTACCTTGTAAGCTCAACAACATATCACAAAAGTTTCTCCTTGCACAATATATGTGTGTTTTTTTGGGATTCCATGGGTTTTGGTTTGGTTAAATTAAGCTTTTGGAATGCACCATGGGAGGGCCAAAATTAATGAAAATATTTTCATATCATTAATGTCTCACAATTTGTTGATGCAAATTGAAAGCCCCAATAACATATTATATATTTCAATATTGTCATTAAATTTGTTATTGAATTTGGGTGTGTAGGAAATGGTGAAATGTTGGATGATGTGAAATGACATGGTGGACATGTGTATTAATGCCATGGTTATGAATGACAAATGTCAACTTATGTGAATATCAAGACCAACAAGTAAGACAATGAGATTTCATATTCCAAATTCCATTCATGAATGGCATTCACAACATTACAAAACTAATTACAAATCAATATAGATGGTGTGTTTTCACCTCAATTTGTTATCCATGAATTCCATTGATGGCTCTTGACATGAAGTCAAAGATGTGGAGATAATTCTTAATGTAATTTTGATGCTTTTGTGCGCTTTGCATTCTTTTGATTTGTGGTACAAAATACCATGCATGAATTTCTTGCTTGATTCTAGTGCATATAATTTGCACCAAATGATCATGTTGTATTGTTCATCATAGGTTGGTTATGTTGTTTTAACTTTGAATGGTAATCAGTACAAAAAAGTTTTCATTTGGCTTGAAAATCAACAAGCTAAGGGTTTGTTATTGTTAAGGAGGTAGGTTCCTTCCCCTTGCTCAAATCCATAAAAAAAATCACAACATGAGTATTTAAATCCACATAATCTTAAATTCTTGTCTCCTCTACCTCACCAAATTTAACGAAGATGAATGTCCAACAACCAAAGACATTTTGGAGGGAAAAAATTCAAACAATGTGTCTTTTCATATGTAATTTAGTCCAAGATGTGTCTTTTCACATTAAAAAAAATTAGGGTGCACAAATATACATGGCTTGAAACCATAGACTTTGGATAAATCTAGAGAGTATAAAATGAAAGGCCATTGAAATCAAATTGGAGAACATGCCACATGCTTTACTAAACATAAATGCAAATTTAAAAATCAAAATCTACCATATCAACAAATTCAACATAATGATCTTATTGGTTTTCAAACTCATCTTCAATTTGATCTAAAAAATATGCTTCACAAATGTTTCACAATTGAAACATGGAACATTTGGTTACTTCTTGGAAATTAATACAAGTTGATTTAAATTTTGGGTCTTTAGTCGACATTTACAAAGCCTTCTAAGAATCCCAATAATACAAAAAAGCAATTTTGTTTCAATTTGGGTTCCCCTAATACCTAAAATCTAACAAACCAAATATCCAATAAAAAGAAACTATGTTTCATGTGTTTTCCACCACTTTAATGGATCTTCATAAAACTATTCAACTAATTGTAAAATTCAAAAACACGCAAGTTCCATTGCACATATAGTCAAAGACAAATTGTTAACATTACACATTTGACTTGGTACATCTTATTAATGATTGTAGAATTGAAAAACTTGCATGTGATTGCAAAAGACAAAAACTTACATGTTCCATGACAATTTGATCTTGACACAATCTTCATCAAATATCATCAACAACCATTCTTGGGGGGCAAAATTTGATGAATGTTTTGCAAAAGGATGAATTTTTTAATAAGTTGAAGACACAAAGAAAATTAAAGTTTCAAAATCATACATTATTGCTAAAATTATGTTCTTTTATTCCCACATAATTATTCAAAATAAAAAGATCCTTCAATTTGGGCCAACATCATGTGAATTTTTTTTGGATCAAATTGCTGTAGACAATCCAAAAATGGAATATACACACAAGTGATTTCCAATTCATCCTACTTGTTAACAAGAATAATTTTGCATCAAATTGAGATGGGGGGATAAAGTTCATTTAGATTTCCAATTCAAGTATCTCAAATTGGTCTCTTTCACACAAAGGTTAATTCACAAAAGCAAAAATATTAAATGCATCTTTGTTCATCCAAAGGTCAAATGCTATTGTGATAGAAATTGCAATATTGACATAAGGTGAAACAAACTTTTCAAGTGTGTGCTTCATCACACAAGGCAATACCTTTTTAGTTAAGGTTTTGTGTGATGGAAACATCAATATATTCATTTACCCTATTTCACCTTAAGCTATTGTAAGCTATTGTAGCCTAGGTTATTTTTCATTATTTTTCATTATTCTAAGTTATTCCACTTTAAGATAATTTTGGTTGTTTACCATAGGCTATTTTTGGCTATTTTAAGCTATTTTACTTTAGGTTATTTTAGGCTTTTCCATCTTAGGTTAATTTAAATTATTTTAAGGTATTATATTTTATGGTATACCTTAGCGTAAAGTTACATAACTTAAAACAACTTAAGGTATAATAAAATCTAATACTATATGGTAAAATAACCAAAAATAATTTAATATTACTTTATAATAACTTAAAGTATTGTAAGGTGGAATAACTAAGAATAACCAAATTTATAACAACCTAGGGTGGAATAAATTAAATAATGAAATATAACCCAAGATAGAATAACCTAAAATAGCCAAGAATAGCCTAAGGTGGAATAACCTACAATAATCAAAACTAGCTTAAGGTACAATAACATAACATGACCAACGGTGGAATAACTAAAACTAACTTAAGGTAGAGTAACTTAAAATAATTTAGGGTAAAATAATTTAGAATAGTAGAAAAAAATTTAGGGTAAAATAATTTGAAATAACTAATGTATAATATCGTAGGCATAATTTAGAACTGGCTTAAAATTTAAACCTATGGTAGCCTACAATAACCTAAGAATAACTTAAAACTAAGTTACGAACCTAGCCAATGTTAGCCTACACATACACATAGACTTGGGTAGCTTACATTGGCCTAATGATAGACTAGGGTAGTTTATTAATACTTTTGGCTACCTAAATATGTAAGGTAAGGAAACAAAGTAACATAGGTATGAAAGATATTTAAGTAGGTTAGGAAAAATATGTGCATAACAAAATGTGGTGACAAATTATAAGACTTATTTAAATAGTGATCCAATTGTTAAAAACTTGTTTTTTTAAGCATAAAAGTGAAGGGAACGAGGGGTTCAAACCTTCACATTCACACTTTAAGTTGATGGGCTTAAGTGACCTAGGTTTCTAACTTAAGTTAAGTGACTTAGGTAATTTAGCTTAGGTTCCTAGGCATTTAGGTTAGTTGCATAGTTTAGGTTCCTATTTTAGGTTAGGTTCCTACCTAGTGTAGTTTTGGGTTCCTAGGTGCTTAAACTAGCTATAAACTAGGAGGTTAGCCTAATGAATTTATTAATTTGTGAATTTGATTAATGAATTCATTTGTTTGTACCAACTAGTCTTTGTTCATTAGGGGTCATTCACTTTCATCATGGTAAATTTGTTTAAGTTCACTAAAAATTTAATGAAACACAAAGTGAACTTGGACACATATTAGTGTAATGATTAGGCATAGTTTCTATTTGTTGTTTATATAGTATTATTATCTATCCACTATATTGTGTACATAATGCTTATGCACATGGCTGTGTTTCTTGATGAAAATGAATCAAGACCATATTGTGTTAAAAATAATTTTATTTTTTTGTTGTGATTGGCAAAGTATTTTCCAAGTAATTTAATAGTATCTAAGTCTTTAATTGAACTTTCTTAAAAGTATATCTAAGCATTCAATGTCCAAATTTTGTTTTTAATTTTTTGCATGGAACAAATACTATAGTGCAATATTGGTATTTAAACCTTTGGCCCAGTTGTGAGATCATTTTACCATTAGTGTTTTGACATGTATGTTGAAGTGTGTCTAAATGGCCAAAATTGAAATAATAATGTTCCATTTCTTTTATTCATGAATCTTACATTTTCATAATTTTAGTTCACCTTCCATTTGTTAACAATTTTTATCAATATACTATTTATTAAATCACTAACAACAAATGCAAGGTGCTTATAGGTCATTTAGGTGATGATGATCTTGTAGTTGTGCAACATATACATTTGACAGTAACAATGTAATATGTGGTTAGGTTGTTTAATATTATAGCATATTGGATATTTTTATATTTCAACAACTAGAGAATGTATTTATCTTGAACATTATAACATTATGGTCATGTATTAACTATGTTTTTTGGATTGGAAATTACATTCTACTTACAATTTTAAGTAGCCCACATTGAATGTAGAGTTAAGCAATGTGCATTCCAAAAATTGGAGCCCTACTATGTGAAATCATTAAAAAGATAGGAATGTGTGTTGTTGCAAATACAATGTAAAATTGGATTTGTTGAGGGTTGGTCTCAACTACTTGGAAGATACAAAGAAAAGGATATTTAACCTAAGGAACTTAAACAAAACAAAATTAAAAGTCTAACCTATGCAAGGGTAGGGTAGGAGCCTTCACACTTGTACCCTAAGTTGATGGACTTAAGTGACTAAAGTTCTTGGTTTACGCTTGGTGGCCTAGGTGCCTAGGTTAACTAGGAACTAATAAGTTAACCAAGGCAAATTAATTATCAATGAATTTGATTAATGAATTCATTTGTTTATAACAATTTATGTTCATTAATTTAGGAGCTTAACCTATTTTCTTCATGATAAATTTGTCCAAATTCATTCAACATCTATTAAAACATAAAATGAACTTGAATGCATATTCGTGTAGTGTCTAACCTAAGCAATTTAGGCCAAATTGGGCTAAAAGTTTAACCTAAACAAAGGTAGGTAATGTAATTGGGTAATTTAGGTTAAGTTAAATAATTTGTTTAGGCATGTAAATAAGTTGCAAATATGAAGACTTGAACTTTTCACCTTCACATTGAAAAACCGAGTTCTTAATCATTACATCACATTTTCATTCAAATAACTTAACTTAATTACCTTACCTATCTAACTCGTAGCAACCTACCTAGTTTACTTAATTTAATTATTTAACATAGCTTATTTATCTTTGTAATTTAACATACTTAACCTAATCACATAGTTTACATTACTTAGATTAACTACCTAATTTAATTTATGTAGCCTAAGTATTTACCATTACAATAATTCATGGTTTTTTTATTAAAGAATTAGTGAAAAAGGACCCTATTTGGAAAAGTGTAAAAAAGATCATCTTGGACAAGTTGATTTATACCTATGTAACATGATTGGGTGGTTTTTTTACTAGTAGAATGTTAAATTATTTGACTAGTGGATAGTGAACCATTTGATTGATCAAATTTTTAGCTTATTTTTAATCTAGATTATTACCAAAAAAAAAGTTTTGTGTAGAAAGGTAAGTAGGTAGTATATAGGTTTAGGTAGTTTGTAAAAATGCAAGTAAGTAAGTAGGTGGTAACAACTATACCTATCCTAACTTAACCTAACCTACCTATCCTAACCTTTTAAGCATGTATATAGTTGCAAGTATTACAAATTGAACCCTTCACTTCGCCAATGATACTCTAAATTCTTATCAATGGACTACACTTTCCAAAGTTGACAAAACTTGTCAAGTTTTTTATTTCACTTGTTTATTTCACATCATTAATTATATAAGTAAGTAAGAAAGGTAATTAATAGGTGGATTGCACGACAATTGGTAGGTATAGAGGGTAGATATGTAGGTAATTTGTAGTCCATATAAGGTTTAGGTAGGTAGGTAGTAGGTTGTAGGAAATAAGAAATAGTTAGGTGGAAAAATTTAGGTAGGTACAAGGTATGAGGTAGGTAGGTAAATAGGTCATAGGAGGTAAGTAGTTAGGTAGGTAAGTAAATTGGTAGGTAGGTAAGTAGGTAAGTCATAAGAGGTAGGTAAATAAATAGGTTATAGGAGATAAATAGGTAAGTAGGTCTATGAAGTAGGAAGGTAGGTAAGTAAGTTGGTATGTAGGTAGGCCTAAACTATTGCCTAGCCTAGTTTTGAGTTATATATGCTTATTAAGTAGCATAAAATATCCCATTTGACTAGAACACCATTGTCCATCTTGACTAAAGATGTCATTTTACTTTGTCCAACTTCATTAAATGTTCTAATTGATTAGAAGCCATTGACATTTTTAATTAAAGTAGTCATTTTTTTTGTTCAACTTGACTAGATGTTCAATGTGATAAATAGTCAAATAAGTCATTTTAATCAAATTGACAAGTCAAAAAATACACTTCATTCAAGCCACAAGTCTCTAGTCAAAATGTACATATCTAGTGATAAAAAATGATTTGTTAATCAACTGGGACCTTTTGAAAAATCATGAATTCTAATAGTGTACCTAACTTTAATTATTAACCTACTTAATCTAATTTTTAATGTAAAAGTAAACATTTTTTGTTTTTAAAGATTTAATAGCCTTGGATGTGCAACAAATTTTTATAATAGCAAGAAAAGGGAAAAAAAAATATGAACCTAAATTTAAATATGAAGCAAAGATTTGTTAAAAGGCATAGGGTTTAATGTTTGAACATGATGCCGAGGTTGAGTATAGAGGTATCTAAAATTAACAAGGTACTATTGTAAGTATTTGAATTGTAATAGCTTGCTCGTAAGACATATGCATTCATTTGAGTGCATAGGTTGCATAACATGTAAAAGCAGTGAATTTTTTAAACAAAAATTATCATGAATGTTGCTGATACTTCTATGCTTTGTGTTTATTTTCATTTGGAGTGCCAAGATGAAGAACATGGACTATATTTCAAACTTGAAAAGTTGTTTGATATCATGGAACAAGAAAATTCAAGATAAAATTTTAGATCCTTGCAAGAATGGCAACCCTAGTTGCTCTCCCTAATTTAACTTCATGTGTACCTACCTAACCTACCTACTTACCTATCTACTTGCCTACTTACTTTACCTAACTAACTACCTAACCCATTTTACTTATCTACTAGTTTGAACCTTGTGCCTAATGCACAGGTGTGTGTGTATTTGATGGTACATTACATATGTGCCAAAAATATATATTACACAGTGATGGCCAAGTGTCGCAAGTGACATGCAGCAGCTTATCAGATAACACAAAATGTTTTCCCATATTTTTGGTGGAACAAATCACAAAAATTGTTTTTAAAAAATCACTAAATGCGAGTATGCCAAAAAAGTCACGCAGCACTAATTTTTCTAATCTTTGGAAAAAATTATCCGAACTATAAAAAATTGGCAAAAACAAAAAAAACTGTCCCAAACACTAAAACTTGTGTCCAAATGTGACAAATTATTTTTTCCTGCCAAAAAAAAAATGCATTTCTCAAAAAAATTGCAATTTTTTTCTTTGAGAAAAGGGAATTTGTGAAGAAAAATCCTCTTTTATATTTTTGAGAGTTCTAACTCATAATTTTGACAGAATTCACCATGAAACAAATTGGTCAGATTTTGGGTTGGGTGGATTATTTTATTTTATTTTATTTATAATTTGATGACATCCGCTAAAAATATTATTAATTTTCAATTCACTATATATATATGTGTATTCCACTCTTTCTCCACCCTGTCGGAGTAAATAGACCATGATAGGACGGATGGATGACCGAATGGATGTGAAGCATCATTTCATCCATTTGTCCCGTCATTGTAGGGCTTTGGCATGTGTGCCATCTTTTCCTATTGCTTTCTTCGTTGCACCGCGTCTTTATTCCACTCTTTCTCTGCCCTGTCGGAATAAACAAACCATGACAAGATGGATGGATGACCGGACAAATGGACAGATGGATGATGGGACAGATGGATGAAATGATGCTTCACGATGTCCTTTAGTATATGTAATGTACCTAGTTTATGTACCTAGCTACCATCCACTTACAAAAACTTTTGATCTTGAATGAACATATTTTAATAATCCACAAGGTACAATGTATATCAATGATTTGGCAATACAATTATTGCATGATTTATGTCAATTCTTTAATGAGTCCATTTCAATCATAAAACAAAACACATGTCCCATTTGATTGGAACCTTGTTTTTTCCTGATTAGAGATGTACATCTTTTGTTTTTTTTACAACATGTGTTCATTTTTAAAAAATTATTATCAAATATCATATTTGACAAGTACTCCAAAAATCACTTTAGTGAAATGAACAAGTAAAAAAAATCGTGCCACTTTATAGCACTCAAGGCTCCTATCTAAATATAAAAAGATTAATTTTTGAATAAAATAGATAGGTTAGTTAAGAACCAGGAAACAAGTTTAAGTGAATTTGTTTTTAAAAAGAGAAAAAAGGAGGTCCAGACTTGTCCCCCTTATTTTGAGCCAGGTTCAGAGAATGCCAAGTTCAGCAAATAATGTCATTTTGATGGCCTGCAAAAAAGTGCCCACCTTCCATAGAATGAGAATTATCTAAAAGGCAATACATCCTCCATAAATGTTGCAAACAAATCACACCCAAAATGTCTTGAAAAAATTAAAAAGAAATTGTTCAAAACACATTTTTAACATCTACACATGCACAAGCATAAAAGTAAGAGAAAAATAAACAAAAAATCAATCTGGACAAAAAATTCCTAAAATGCAAATGTGCACAACAACCAAAAAGAAAATAAAATAAAAAATTGATCAAAAAGTATCCTTAACGTGACCTAGCGCTCCTGGAGTTTGAAGTAATATAATAGTGGCAATGGACTATTGAACCACGACACTCTTGCCCCTGAGCTGGTAAAAAAATTCCATAACATCAAAGTTTTACTGTAAAAATGCATTTCCAACCATTATTGCACTTGTTTTTAAACAGGCATGGAGGTGTAGCGCCTGCCACAATGCTTGCACCCGTTGAATACAAGAGGTGCCCAAGAGGCCAGGTATAAACTTGGATATCCAGAATGGTCAGTTGGCAGTTCCAGATTTGGGTATTAAATAAGACCCTTTATGTGGTGGCTAACTCTGGGCTAATGATTAAATCAACACAACATTGGGGTATAGAATTTACTTACCATGATTTCACTGGCAAATGATTGAAACTAAAACCCTCATGCAATTGCCCAAAATTTTGTAATCATTTCTTTTGTCTTTGTGTAGAAAGTTTTGGTGTGAAATCAAAGATAAATTGCAAAGCAGAAGTATCCTTGCAACTGGCAAATCTTCTTCATAGTTTTGATGTCCATTTTTTTTTGTGAGAAATGAAAAACCAGAAGTACTGGCTTATGATGCTAAAAACTCAGCATATTGTGCCCTCCAGAGTGTGTCAAAGCACAGATAACTGCACAAGAAGAGAACAGAAGTACTAGCAACATATGGGGATCAATGTTGTGAGGAGTTCATATGAGGGGTACATGGGAAATTCAATACAACATAAACACATTCAAGAAATTAAAAATACTGATCCCAAATTGATGAAAGCTCAAATGAGTGCAGTAAAAAAAGCATTACAGGTATTGTCAAGTTGTGATGCAATGGTGGAGGCGGTGGAGACCAGGGTTCCTTGCAATAGTTTCCAGTTAGTTTTCACAAAATGTACAGATTAGAATGCAAATCCTAAACCCTGAACTTCATCAGAATATCCTTTTGTGGCCATTGTGTGCCGAATAAAAGTTCCTCTGTAAGCTGCCATACACTGGTTATTGTGTTTATGACCTCATCACCAGCTGAAGTACAAAACTCTATACACTTGAACTAATGGTTGTCATGCTCATTTGTTACACTCACAAATGAACAACCTGATTACACACTTAGACTAAGCCTATGATTTCTTTTTGCTCACCAAGTCTCTTGTGTCAATCTGGTTGATTTTTGCAGCCAATATGAAGTCATTTTCACTCAGGCCCCCTGCACCACAAAGGCCCTCTAATGATCTCACAAATCCACCTGGGAATCAATGGTACACACAGATATAGAACACACCATATAAGGCATGTGTTTAACTACATTGATGGGCTATACACAACAAATATGTTGATGTATTAACACAAGGAAGCAAATTCTATGGAAAGATTGGGGATGTACCACACTTATACATTGTGCACAGAAGACCTCTACATGAGGATGAGCAGAACATGACAATAATATATGGAGCTGATTGTCACCAAGATGGCTGGAGAAAAAAAAGGAAAATGGATGGGAAACAAGATCTTTAAAGGGGGGGCATACCAACAGTATGGGTCCAAATCTCTGCTCGCACTTTTTTGTAGTTTTCCAAGTGGAGATCAGGATGGTGCTTCTCAGCCTCAGCCACAGCTGCAATTCTGCTAAAAAGCTCCAGGCCAGCTTTGAAATTCTTCAAATTCCAGTCATACTGCAGCTTGAGACCTGCATCATGAGCGCTTGATATTCTCCATCCAACCACCTGTTAACAAAAAGGTTCATTATTTCTCGTTCTTTTTTACTTCATTGTAGAAAATCAATCATCTTCAACCACATCATCATCATCATCCAGATCCCACAACCAACCTGCTTTGTCCACCAACCAAGACACAATCACAGAGACAAGACTCACTCACCTCACCAAGTAGAGCCTCTGCTTCATCTTTTGAGAGAGCAGGTGTCCCAGTTGGCAGGGGCTTGCAAGACTTCTCTGCAAGGCGTGATTGAGATGATGATGGAATCATGCTGTTATGTTCTTCTGCCCCAGCAAAATTCAACAACATTTGTTACCAAAATTACTTGCCACCACAGCTGGAAGTAATATGATGTTCAAAGTTACAGTACAGGCTCTCATCATGATCATAACAATGTTGATTCTTCTGAAAGAAGTTGCATCACTTGTGTTGAATGAACAAAACAAATGGCAGACAAAAATGGACCTCATTTTGAGGCCTCACTTTTGTAATTGCATTTCTAGGGTTTTTGTAACCACATGAAATGATCCGTGTGCTGTAACCCAGTGTACAACATTGAGATGGAGACGAGCCAGTAGTCATTACAGATCCTTCTCACATGTAGATTCTATGTGAAAAAGAATTGAATACAAGTTGCAAGCAAAGAAGCAAACTCTGGTTGATTCACAACTTTCTCACTGCACATATGATACATCTTTCCCTAGAAAAAACCAGTGAAAAATTTCCTCTCCAGAAGTGAGCATTTCAAAAGGAGTCTTAGAGCAAGGATTTTTTTATTGGAAACACAGAAGTTTCCAGCCATACCTGGAAATGTATCTCGAGTTCCCAGGTTACCACTGGTTCTCACCACTAGGGTTTGCCCTGGAGGCGTTCTCCCGACCCTCGACACTCTTAGGATACGGCTATTCTTACTTCGCTGCAGAAACACATAACTGGCACTTGAAGACCGATAGCAAGAGGATGCAGAGTACGTCCTGGCAAATGCAGAGAGAGAGGAGAGGGGACCGATAGCAAGAGGAGTGAGTGCCAAAGCCATCACCAATATACGAACTGCCGTCTCACCACAACAACTTCAACCGGTTGTTTTTCTAGCGTCCAATTGAGCAAAAAACAATTCCCCTATTTTTCAACTGAAACACCGTGTCTTTGCTTTCCACTGGAATGTTGCCTCGTATCATCTGGAAGGAACCTAGACTAAGAATAAACGCATCGCCAAGAAGTATCGGGTACTTCGGGAGCGACAAGGAAAATTGCAATAGTCAAAGCCAAAGCTGCTGCCTATTCCACTTCTGGGTTGATGATCCCTGTTGTTTGCTTGTTTGATTGCTTCATGAGCTAATCATTCCCAGGCCTTGAAAGCAGGATATCAAATACCTAGGTCATAGGCCGGTTACCGAACACTTAAGAAGTCAAAGGAGGTCGAATCCTCATACATTTGGCCTCTGCTCCTGAAGCTCGAATAACCATTGTAGCCCTCCACCTAGCGCTTCCAACGCTGCAAAACGTGCTCAATTCGATGAATGAATGGGGAAAGATACGGGGTGTTTGGTGTAAAGGGGCTCAATGTTCGGTGATGGTTGAATTAAAACAGCTTAGGTTTTGAAGCTTAAAATCTTTGATCCTTACATATTTTTCTCTGGAATACAAAGAAGTTTTGTAAAGCTCTAGTTGGCGCACCCATCAGGTTTTAAATCACTGAAAACGGACTCAAAATGAGGAAGATATGGGGCTGAATATAGAGGTCTAGAGATATTTTTTCAAAAAGTTTGAAGCAAACTCTCACACAAGCTCTTCCTGTGTTTTCTGTGTTACTCCTTTACTTCTGACACTCAAAGAACATTTGTATCCTTTCAGTTTGCGCGTGCAGTGACACAAGAATCACTCAATTTGGTTAAGGAATGAGGAAAATATTAGAAAATGTTCAATGATAACTATGTGTCAGATGATGGGCAGTTTCACTGTAACGCAAATCTTGTTTCACTGAGATTAGATACACATGTGGAGTGATAAGAGCTTGTTTCACAGAGATTAGATACACATGTGGAGTGATAAGAGCTTGTTTCACAGAGAGGAAGCACACGGGGTCATACCTCTAAGTGCATAGGCACATGTTTGCAGATGGTTGGGATGATTGCTATGGGGTTTGAAACGTTTCGTGAATATTTTAGTGTAGAAGTGAACCAGTGTTCGGTGGTTCTTGAGTTCTATGAAGAAGCTCGGGTCCGGTTCTTACATTTTTAGAACGGTTCCAGTTCCAAAAAAACATGGAACCACGGTTCCTGTTGTTGAAAAAATTAATTCAGGTTTTGGTTCTAGAAATCAGACGGATTCTGGGCAGCGCAGTCTGGAATAGGTGGTTACCTGCTAGTTAACCTCTGGTTCAACCCCAATTCCAGTCCTTTTTTTCCAAAAATATTCCGGTTCTGATTCTAGAGCCAGGTCCGTATTCAGGTCTAGACTTGGGTCCAGTTCCAGACCTGGTTCCAAATATGGTTCTAGAACCAGGTCCAAAATCAGCCCTGGTTCTAGATGGGTGCTTATGATTTGGAACCGGTGATTCTAACCGACCAAACTGGGTAATCGACGAACAGTAAAATTACCATTCACTGATTTTTGAATGCCGTGGAACACGGGCACTCAACCCTAGTGTAAAGGGGGCCTAAGGTGGATTTGACACAAATTCACAAGACATTAAAGCATTATTTTTTTATTGCCATGCGAAATTCCATGTATTCTTTTCACTCATTTTGAATTTCAAGGTCCAGTCCGCATAAAGCACTGCTGTTTTTGTTTTAAGTGTATTTTCAGGTCCCTCTCTTGCCCAAATTTTACTAGTTTTTTGTGACAGCCTGCAAGGGGAACTTGCATCTGTCAGAAGTTACCAACAGGAAATCATTTTCATAAAAATACATTCTTCTTTATTCCTTCTCTTTAGTGTTATCATTTCTTTTATTTTATCTTTTTTTATTATCTTCTTATTTTCCATTTTTCATTTCTATTCCAGGCTCCAGAGTTTTTTTTAATTTAAAAAAACCAATATAATCAAGACAGATTTCTAACAAAAAGGAAAATGAGAATTCTCTTAACTATAAAATGGAAAAAAAAATTTAAAAATCAAATTAAAACCCAAGTGAAAGAGTCAAAGATTAATCCTATGCTTTTTCAAAGTACTCATATTCTAAATTCACTTGCTCATATATTGAATTCATAGAGAAAACTATGGATCAGAATTCTTAATGTTTTGTAGTTTGGATTATTCCATTCACCCAATCCCAAAATCACAACACTTCCCCAAAAAAATCAAATCCAAAGCAATGTTCCCATAAACCTTCCCATAGATCAACCAACACCTATGCTCCCATGAAACCTATATATTGCAAAAACTTCAACCCCGTGACATCACCAATCTCTAAACAACACAATTAGAAACCCTTGGCATCCTCATGAAATTCAACACTTTTACTTTGATTTCTTATCATGATATCCACAATTCTCCCTAAAGTGCTTATTATGCATGTGTTGTAAAAGTAAAAACCTATAAAAATGAAAACACAAATAAAGAGTTTGTCAAAATCTGAAGTGTTTAGAATCAAAAGCTAGCAAAATCAATCTTTATCTATTATTGTTGCTACTAAGCTAGGAACACATTTTGAATCAACAACATATGTAATACTAATAGGGCAATTATGCAAGATGTGGCCAGAACCAATGTTCAACTTGATGGTCACAAGTGAACAACTAGAGAAGATGGCATCCAAGTTGTCTTTATATTTCATAAGCTCCTTCTTAAATATGTTTCAAGAATCAAAATCAATGTCAAATCCAATTCCACCCATGCCCAAATTTGGATCTTGCACAAGATTGTTTTTCTCTCAACACATAAAAACAATACCAACATCACATTTGTTGATTGTCTTCTTTTAATCTATAGAAATAGGAGCAATAAAAACATTATAACTAAGAAAAGGAATACCAATAAACACATTAGAAAAAAGTAACTCCAAAAATAACATCAACAAAATCATCGTGCATGCCATGAATAACAGCTCCCATGCCATCGTCTATGATAATAAAGGCACCAACATCAACAACCCCATCATTTCCACCACAATGTAAAGAAAAAAACCCCCAAAAATAAGAAAAAATTTAAAAAAAATTATTTTAATAATCTCATAAGCAATTTTCTCCTAATTAAAAGCCTTTTCATAATGCAAGAAGTGACTAGATTTGAACTCATAAAGCATAATTCATTCTATCATGTAATTGTTTATTGATCCCAGTGTACCTATAAATTTTAAAAATCACATTCAAAAAATGAACATTCAAAAAAAAAAACTCAAAAATGATAAAAAAATAAAATGAAACAAATAAGTTTAAAAACTCACTTGCCATAAGAATAATATTCTTATTGCCTATTACTTCCATACCAAATTCCCAAAACAACAACTTCTTCCACCCTAGCTTGTCTTGTTGAACAAAACTTTTTTTTTCAAATTCAAGAAATCAACAGTCAACTTGTCCACAATAAAACAAAATTGATTTCAACTAATAACAGTAATGATAAATTAGGTTTTATTAGAAATTTTCCATTTAAGTTAGAGAATGAAAACAATAAATGTGACCTAGGTTTGTAAATAGGCCAAGTAGTATGATGACATTAAAAGAAATCATGGTTTTTACAACTAGTTTTTAATTGTAGATGACATTTACAACTAAATTTCCCTTGATTGTGTTGGATAAGTCACAAGTGATATTAGTCGCCGACGACAACCATTCATGGATGGAAATAAAAGTCAACAAAATACATGTTCATCCATTGACCCATCATATACACATTGTTGCTTGCAACTAGTTTGCAACTAATTTGGTCAACCTTGTGTTCTTATGATATGTTTCCATGTGTCATTAATTTAATATATTTTTAATATAATTATTTTATTTATGAGAATTTGAAATAATCTGAAATGTTCGATTTTAATTTTGGATGGTTTTAGATTGTGCCATGTGGCACAATCAAAATGTATCATGTGGCTTATTAAAACTTTTCAAATTTAATTTAGGTAGGTAGGTAAGACCTACTTACCTATTTATTTAAACTAAACACCTACTAACCTACTTAGGTTATATATCTATTTAAGTATGTAGATAGGTAAATAACTAAGTGAATAGGTTGGTTAGGGAGGTAAAGTAGTTAAAGGGTAGGTACATGAATTTTTAAAAAGAATTTGGGTTAAGCCTTTTAAATGGTTCATCTCACATGGCCGATATTTTGAATGTGAAAATGGGAAGCAAAAAACTTCTTTATACTCTTTTCAAAATGAAAATCGAAGACAAACCTTATGGGCTAAATTTTGAACTTGGAGTTTATTTGCAAACTATTTTGCAACTAGAAAGTTTAATTGCAAAATATTTTCAACTAAAAAGTTCATTCTATATCCTTTATCTTTATTTTTTATTTTTAAAAATTATATAATTCAATAGATGACTGACTAATTAACTAATAAATTAATTACATATAATAATAATTCGTTAATCAGTTTTACATTACATAATTATGAAGAATTAACCAATTAATTAAAATATTATTAAATATATGAAAATGAAAATAATTATATATGTTAGTAATTTAATTAATTAATATATAATGAATAATGAATAATCTTATATAATGATATTATTATTAATGTTGTCTTCTCCCCTAAGGAGAAAGGGATTAAACTACAAAGACTAAGTTGTTCCAGGGAACAAATTTTCACATGGAAAAATGGTTAGTTTTTTCCCCAGGGAGAAGGGGACTAGGTTCCCCCTTGGAACAAATTTTTGAATGTTTGAGTCAAAATTATAGGGGGTAATTTTTTTCCAAATCAAATGTTCTTTATACCATTAGAAAGTTCTCAAAATGTAAAAAAATAAAATGATCTTGGATTATCAATTTGAAGGTACGAGGTAAAAAGTTATGATGAAAAGAAGAGCCATAGGTCAAATTTCCCTCAAGGAACAAATTCTTGAATGTTTGAGTTAAAATTATAACAAGTAAATTTTCTTCAAATCAAATGTGTTTTATACCATTGGAAACATAGATGTGTAAAATGATTTTTGATTTTCAATTTGATGGTACAAGCTAAAAGTTATGATCAAAAGAAGAACCAAAGATCAAATTTGCTTCGAGGAGCAATTCCCAAAGTTGTGATGAAAAGAAGAACTAGGGGTCAAATTTCCCCTAGGGAGTAATTACCCTTGGGGAGAAAGGAAAATTTGACCCACGATTTTTTTTTCATCATAACTTTTAACTTTTACCTTCAAATTGAAAATTCAAAATAATTTTAGATATCTACTCTTTGAGAGCTTTTCAATGGTATAAAGAAAATTTGATTTGGACAAATTTTACCCCTTGTAATTTTGATTCAAACATTTAGGAACTTGCTCCCCAAGGGAACATCATCATCCCTTTCTCCTTGAGGGAATTTAATCCCCTTTTCCCCATGGGAAATTGCTCCCAGGGGAACATAGTCCTTTTCTTTTAAGGGAAATCACTTCTCAGGGCAATTTAATCCCTTTTCCCTCTGGGGAGAAAACAATTTGAAAAGTTTGATCCTTAATTTTTCTTCATCATAACTTATTGTTCATAGCTTCAAATTGGAAATGCAAGATCATTTTTATATATTTATGTTTTTAGAGCTTTCTAATGACATAAATAATGTTTTATTTGGACAAATTTGACCCCTTGTATTTTCTTATTAAACATTCGAGAATTTATTCTTTGGATAAATTGTTCCTCAAAACAACTTAGTATATTAAAACCTAAATTAATATTTTAATTTATTATAATATAATTATAGAATTATAGTAAACATTACTTATTATTTTTCCACTAAAATTACCATAAAGTTTTTAAATAAGTTTGAAAACTAATTATTATAAGTTATAAGTTATGAATATTAAGTTTAATTATAAATTATGCCTTTTTTAATTTATTTATTAATAGAGTAATTACAATGATTTTAGTGTAATTAATTTTGATTGCTAAAAAATGTTATTAATTAGTGATTATATTTATTAGATTCATTAACTTAATGTAATTATAATTATTATAATTACAATAATTACATAAAATAATCTTTTTACAATAATGTTACATTAATTGTAATAATTAATTTTATAATAATTATTGAAATTTTTTATGAATGAAAAAAAATTCTATTAAAAAAATACAAGTATTATACATCACCCTTCATATACATGTGTTTACCTTAATATTCACCCATATATTATTGAATAGAATACATATTATACACCATTATAAATCCATACACCTTGGAGTACTTAAAATACATTTTGAATACACATAGGTTTGCAACTCATTTGACTAGATTTGTAATTAATGGAACAAAAATGGGTTTCTTTTGGATGAAAACCATGTAAAAAATTGTATAAATTAAAAAATGAAAAAAAAATAGTCACAAGGTAGTTGTAGTGTAGTTACAAGCACAACCAAATACAAAAGGTAGTTGAAGAAATAACTAATGATAGTTACAAATGACAAATACTTACAAATAATTGCAAATTGATTGATTATAAAAACTCTTTTTTTTTCTAGTATGACAACAAACAAGTTTTTTGTACATTTCAATTACATCAGAAATAAGATAATCAATAATAGGCAAATGCTAATCTATAAAATGAAGTTCAAAACACTCCCATATGAAAAAAAAAATTGCTTGTAAAAGTGTTCAAATTTCAAATTTAAGCTAATGGAAAGGCGGTTTAACACAGTACTTGTGCCAACATTTTGAACTTTTCATCAATGGACAACACATATGATTTTTTGATGGGCTTGGCAAGACCAGTTGTTGTGAATCAAAAAGTTGTTTTGTCACCACCAACGTTCACATGGTGATACCTTGAATCTATGAAGATATTTAAAGGAACTATATGTGTTTTACATGATTACACAATACATTATGTTGCTTTTGCCTTCCAATACTTCATATCATAGATTAGATGCTACATAAAAATTAAAATACAAATAACATAATTGTTACAAAACAAATATCAAATCAAAAGAATAATCAATCACTACAAAAGCACAAAACAACCAAAAACAAAAAACAAGTTTATGGTTTCAAGTGTAGGTGCCAAAAAAACCATATATATAAAGAAAAAACATGTTAGATGTTTTGTATAGTCCACATTAAGTTCAAAAGAAAAATGAAAAGAAAAAACTAAAGGAAAAAAAATTATGTTTTACATAAAAAACCTTTTTTTATTTTTGAACAAAATCATCATTGTAATTGTACAAAATAATAAACAATTATAAGAGCCAAATGAAGGGTCTCTAAATAGGTTTAAGGTTTAGGAAGATGCAAAAGAAATTTAAATTCGAAAACATATTTGCAAAAATAAACAACATGGAAGTAAAAAAATGGGATGAAAACACACCTAATCATAAGCTATCATCTTTTTTGCAACTTAAAACAAAAAAAAAGACATGATATCCACAAGATTTTTCATAAAAGATTCATCTTTGGAAAAATCAACAATGGATTGGTTGGTGTCAAAACCACAAAAGATTCTTCATTCATCAAAAACATTTTTCACTCAAAGCTCAACATGCTTACTAACTTTTCAATCTCCTTATTTACATTTTCCATTTCTTTATCATCAATTGCAAGAAATTGACATTTCAAAATAAACTCTCTAATAGGAAACTCAAGATTTGTCCCCTCACCAACTTCAAATCTAAAAATCATAACATCATAACTAGAAGGAAAACAAGAATGATATGCATATGGACCAACAACAAAGGTAAAAGGACAAAAAATTTCATATATTGGTACATAACACAATTTTTTATGGTTGGGATCAACAACAAAATTAAATGAACATGGACTAACACAAAACATGAGATGTTGGTTTAAAACACATAGTTGCATGGATGGGATGAACAACATAATCATGAAAATGGACCAACACAAAGTTCAAAATCATCAAGGTTCATAAAGATACAAAGGTTAAAAAAAATGCCCAAATAGCTTAGGAGATTTTGCTTTAAAAAAACACAACTTTGTAGAAGTAGAAAAATACTTATCAATAAGAAAATCAATAGCAAATTCATGATTAATAACATAATACAAATATATTTTAGACCCCTCAATAGACCACAACAAATCATTAACACTAAAAGAGGAATATGAAAAATTAATATCAACAAACTATCAAGGCAAACTACTTGATGCAAGAAGATTTTCTTCTAAAATTTCCATTACATTTGAAAAATCAAAAGTGAATTTTTTTCCCTTAAAACCTACATCATTAGCAGTAGACATTGCAAAAAACACAAGAAAACATACACAATAGAACAAGACAAAGGATAAACATTTAAAAAATTATGAATAAAAAAGAAAATTATTTCACAAGAACAAAAGATGTAAATATATAGTTCATAGTTGTAATCACACAAACACATGCACCATGAAAAAAAAAAAACAAAAAAGAATTCCAATGTTTAT
>Ga0116229_10002425_pt1 | contig 30099 bp, 24 predicted proteins | sample S1TSphgellanicum_3_FD_87313 | JGI IMG/M metagenome (GOLD analysis project Ga0116229, IMG submission 87313) | Host-associated microbial communities from peat moss isolated from Minnesota, USA - S1T2_Fc - Sphagnum magellanicum MG | ecosystem: Host-associated > Plants > Peat moss > Unclassified...
CAACAAGTTGTTGAAGGTGTAAATCTAATGGATGTGAAGAAAAAAATAGTGTAGTTTGCATTGTTGTTTCATTTGTTGAATCGAAGATGCCTAATGAATGAATACACAACAATCACAACAACACATCTTGGGTTTAGAATTGGTTAATAAAATGATTATTGTTTTCTTTTACTACAATTGTAACTACAAGTTCATGTTAATGACTATGTAGTTGTAAATGACATTGTGGTGCCATGTGGTATTATGGTTTTGCAATTATAATTGATATCACGAGTTGATGGTTTTTACACAAATATCAAATTTTCAAAAATGTATTTCTAATGTATTTTTAATCACCCAAAATTAAGTAATAACAAAATTCCATTTATTCTTGTAACTTTTGATGAATAATGACAACTTATGGTCGTGTGATGTTGATGTGGCATGCCACGTGGCAATAAGGTTAACAAGTAGTCACAACACCTCATGACTTGTGACATTAACTTCACATTATGATTCATGTCATTGATTTGATGAATTAATCTCATTTATTAATTAGTTAAAAATATTGTTGTCCTTTGCAATTAAGAATGACTCAATCTTCCATGTGATGATGAAATGGAATGCCATTAAACAACAAGGTGTCACAAATTTTCATGACAATCCATGATTTTTTGTGACACCATAAGTTTTTGTGCATTTTGAATTATGGCACCAATATTTGTCATTGCATTCCATAATTTTTTGTGTACCATGAGCTTTTTGAAGTCATGAATTCACATGCATTTTTATGTGTACTAAATAATCTATTGTTAACTATAATCATGACTACAATATTAATAGTTGTTTTGACACATAACTCCTTGACTTTTTAACTACTTACCATGCTAGCTTAAATTAACATACCTATTAAATTAACCTATGTATGTAGGCTATTTAGTAAAAACTTATTTTGTAATATAGGCTACCTTGTAAGTTACTTAACTAAACATAAGAAATTTATTACATTTAGTATGTTTAAATATACTTACAATATGTTATTTTGTTAATAGGTTAACCTACGTAGGCTTGCCTAAGTTCCTAACTTTTTAAGTTTTATGCCAAATCAACCTAGGTAGCTTCATTATAAGATATTTTATCAAGTGGTTACAAACTTAACCTACATCTATACCTCCTTAGGTTGACTTCATCTTAAATCAACCTAGGGAGGTATAGGTGTAGGCTAAGTTGGTAAGTGGTAGGCAGGTTGACCTAAGTAAATTTAAGGTGGCCAAAGTTAATTCAAGGCTAAAAATTTTAAGCTTTATAATTTTGTGTTAAATATAATTAGTATAAAAAAATGTGGTAGTGTAATGGATGAAAATTTGAACCCCAAAATGAAGGTGAAGGGTTCAAATCCTCACTTTTATAACCTACATATGATACTAGGCCACTTGGCTTAAGTTAGGTAGGCTAACCTAGGCTTCTTAAGTTAGAAGTGTAATGTTTGTTTTTAATATAAGCCATCCAACCTAGGTTGCCTAACATAAATAACTAGCCTAATTAGGTTAAGTTAGGTTGACTTTTGGTTATGTCAGCTACATGGGGTAAACTAAATTGATTTTTAGTCATGTGCAATGATTCATAATGTGTTTATAAATTTTTGACACATGTCATCCATTCATCAAGGCATGTTTTGTCACATTTAGCTGAGAAAATGACTAAATTGAAATGGCATGCACTTTATTCATCATCCCAAGGTTAATGATGACATGGAATTTCATTATTATAAAAAAAAATTTAAATCGTAATAGTTTAAATGACTAGGTTTTGCAACTAAACATCCCTTGAAACTAAATGGGTGAAACAACATGTGTTTAACAACTCATTAATCACTAGTCACATATGTCCCTTCTGATTAGTATGTACTTGCAAAAGTTAGTCGCAAAACCCAAAATGTGTTGTTGTGAATGCAAAATTTATTTTTACAATTCAATGTTCTTAACAATCCCATGAAACATTAATTTTATAGAACGGGGTGGGAAATGGCATATTGCTTACATGAACAAGTCTTGAAAAAAATTCAATTGTTGTGGCTAATGCAAGTTTCCTTTCTCTCAATGCAAATGAAGTTGTTACGGTTGATAATCAGTCTTGAATTTTTATTCAAGTGTATGTGATATAGGCATGGAATTAAATGCCTATCATTTTGACACTTCAATGTGTTATAGAAGGTGAAACTGCAAATAATTTTACTCTTGTATTGCTTAATCCCTCATGCAACAAGAAAAATTAACTTAGGAAAAGACAATTGAACATATTATTTGTCTTAATGCAAATGGTGCACCTCTTTTTTAGAGTTGTTGCACTATAGTGATAACACAATTAAAAGAAAAATATTTTCCTTACATGATGGGGCAACATTACATGGCCCATAGGACAAAATTGGATGTCCAAGCTTTGTCGAATCTTCCAATGGTGACTAAATTGGGAGAGCTTTTGCAATCTTTGTATTCTTACTTTTCTAGCTCCCCTAAGTGACACTTGGAGTTCACTAAGCTTGTTAAGATTGTGGAAACAAGGGGGTTCAAGATTTTATAAAATGTGAAAATTCATTGGATATCAATGTTGGAGCCCTTGAAATGTGTGTTGGCAAAGTATAAAACTTTGATTTTAAAGATGGCATATGACAATGCTTCAATTGCTCAAATGAGGTTAAATCTTGACCTCCATTGTGATGTTCGCACATTGTTGGATCTATTTTGTTTACTACCAATTTTGAAGGTAGTCAATGCTTTGATAAAATTTACCCAAGGGAAGGATGTGTTCAATATGTAACATTGTTGTAATCGTGAAAATTTGTTAAATTGATCTTTTCATGATGTACTTTAATCTTGCCACCTTTTACAATGTGAGCATTTTAAGCTATTTTGTGATGTGGTTGAAACAATTATTCCACCATCACTCAAGATTGGGATACTGGTCTAAACAATGGTTTAAATTTTTTTTCCTTTTGGATGGTTCATCATAGATATTAAGCTCATATTTACAATGTAGTTACTAGTATTAACCAAACCATCTGCAAAAATATTTTGTTGACATCCATTAGGGAAGTGAAAGCCCAATGTTCTATTACAACTAATATGGTTGTGATAAAATTGGATTGACATTTTGTGAATTCTAAGTTGATGAATGGTTTTGGCATTGTATCCATAGTTCTAAATGGAGCTTTTTGTTGATTTTGTTTTTATCTTCTATTTTGCGACCATCAAAAAACATTATTATGAAACAAAGAAGGTGAAACCTTCACTTTTGTAAATTGCAAAACCTTTGAGTGCCAACATTGTGGATTTGTAGGCAAGCATATTCAAGCTTATGATGAAATCATAGGCACCGAAGGCTATGGGTGAACCTTTTGACAAGAATCGAATCATTAAGATGTGGGTTACAATTAACATTAATATTTTGTTAACCAAATGGCTAAATGAATTGGCAAAAATTGGCAGAAATTGTTGTGGTGTTAGTTTTTGGATCTATGGAAAATGAACGCATTTTTTCAAGGTTTACCTTCATGAAAAATAAACTACACAATAGGTTGGGACCTAATGTAGACATAATTTTTTGAATGTTTCCACAATAATTTTATACATAAAAAAACCTCCCTTATCAAGATGCAATCACAACATGGAATGATTAGAAAGTTTGGATTAGTTTACCATTTGAAAGGTTCAATTATTTTTTATCTAGGTGTTTATGTTTCCATGACTTAAACAAGTTTGGTGAAGGTACTTATTTGTTTATGTACTAACATTTGGATGTGGTGGGTGGGACTTTGAGTTATAATGGGCAAAGTCTAATTTCAAATTAAGGTTCAACTTCCCTTCAAATTCTAAATTTTGGGTGAAAACACCAAAGGTGAACCATTTTTGTTCAAAAAAGGTGATGTATAACAAGTATTATAGTATGTAGTAAGTTAAAATCTTGATGGCATCCTTTGGTTATTTTAAACATAAGTAAAAAACTTAAAGATTTGCACAACATTTTTGAACTCAAAGTTAATTTTCATCTAACAATTAAATGAGGGGGATTGGATAAAATTAATGTACATAGAATATATAACTTATAGTTTTGCAACAACCATAAAACTTCATGTTTCTAATTCATGAAACATTACCAAACATAAGAAAATTAATTGCCACTTTGAATTTTCTATTATATATTCTTTTCTAGATGTTAGTTGCATTTATCTTGAAAACAAAATGGAACTAAATTTTGTTTAGGCTTTTTGGTGGGTGCCAATTTCACCTACCTTTGGAAAAAAAATGCGAGCCACATTTTACCATAGAATTTTGTGTTGGTGTAAGTTGCACTTTCCTTAAAAAAAGAAAAAGAAGCACTTTGCAACTATTTTGAAAAAGTGGAGGTTGCCAAAAAAAATGATCTAGCCAGTGGTTTCCTTGTTGGGAAGCCACATGCCCCACTATGAAATTTACATAAAAAGCCATTTAGGCATAATTGAGGGGAGTCTTGTTTCCACTGGCATTACTTTTTAAATTCATATAGAAAAACCTTGACATAGGATATCACATAATTGAATTTTTTGATACCGTCATGTGATCAATTTGCTTGTTTAAATAATACCCCTAGTGAACAATTTCCCAGGCTATTTTTTAAAAATACCCAACCCACCATGCATAAGGGTCAGTTATGAACTACTTGATGTATACCCAACTTGATAACCACCTAGTATAATCTCAAGGTAAGTTTTTGTAGGTTTAAAATACCCCAAAAAAATCATTCCCATGCACACCTCACCTCACAATTGCCAACTAATATCAATCGAAATGGAGTTAATTTTGGAGAAGTGGAGGACATTCAACTACCTTAATGGCTAAAGGGTAAGGTTGTAAAGTTAGTGGTTGGGAGTTCAAATCCCAACTAGACCCCCTTGTCTTCATGCTAGAAAGTAAGCTACATTGGTGGTTAGGATTAAGGTTGTCGGCATAATATTAAAATAAGAAAAAAAGAATGGAAAAATGTAACCAAATGAAAATGATAGTTCAAAGGTTCTTCAAGAGCCCATGGAAAGAACACATGGAAGGGTATGGATCAATATTTGGTTTTCATAAAAGTAATAGATATTTGGTTCATAATAGTCTTGTCCAATGTTGCACAATTACTCACTTTGACAATTCCAATTTCAATTCCAAGGAACCTATTTGAAACAAAATCTAGGTTGTGAAATTGGGTTCCAACTAGAACCATCATATTGGTTAGGTTCTTGAATTAAGTGTGACTCTAACCCCTTAGTTATAGATATGGTTTTTAAATGGGATTTGATAAGGGTTCCAAAGTGGGCTAACCCAAAATCAAACCAAGCTTAAAAAAACCCAATTTTGGTTCCATTTTAGGATGTAGGTTTCTTTTTTGTATTCTTTATTTGTGTTTTGTGTTTGTAATGCTCAAAAAATTTCATAGTTTTCATTATTCATATTTGCATTCATGTGGTATGATGATTATTTGTCATTTGTCTTCACACAATTATTTTGTGGGTGTGGCCTATTTCTTTGTGTTCAAATATGTTGTTCATTAGCTTTGTATCTTTTTCATGTTTGTTTTATTTTTAATCTTCATTTCTTTCTTATTGTACATTTAATTCATGGTTGCCATTGTATCTTCATGTTCATCTTGTTGTGGTCATCATTGTTTTCTTCATATTCATCTTATTTAATGTCACCTTCGTTATATTCATCTTGTTCTTGGTTTTCATTGCTTTATTCAAAACACAAAATTTATTTTAGGGTTTAAAGTTATGGAAGGATTAATGGCTACACTATTATTACTTTGAAAGAAGTAATCTATCCCCTAAAATTTTGATTGAAAATCAATTATTGTGTTTCTATTTTTGTTTCTAGTGATTGTAATAAACGACATTAACATAAAATTCTTTGACCATGGATGTTGCATTACAATTTGGGTCTTTTTTACATTTTGTTCATCTATATTAGAATTAATCAATGGCCAATTTTCCTTAAACATAGTTCTTTAGTCATGGGCTTGTTACAAGTTATGGGTTATGATATTGTTTAAACTTGTGCATGGCTTGTTGTCCATTTAGTGGATAGTGGGGTGAATGGACATGTTTGTACAGTAATATTGTAATAAGTAATGGTCACAATTGAAAGTTCTTCTCACTAGGAACCATTATATTTATCTAATGGGCCCATGTGGAATAATTTTCCATCTATGTGCAAAGAAGACCTACATTAAATAAAGGCATGGAAGACCTAAGAATGATTGCAAAAAGGACCCATAAAAAGATATGTTGAATGTGTATATAGTATTTCAATTCAATTAACAAAGTTTGCCACATGCATGTGTGATATGTTTCTTTGTATACATGGCAAATTTTATCTGTGTAGTTGCAAAAATTACCATTATAGTTGCAAAAACATCTATAATATCATTAGTTAATGGAAGCAATCAAAATTGAATGATATATTGTCACTTTTCATCTATGTTTTCCACAAAAACTTCACCAGTCATAAGCCATAGTTGCATCCATAACAAAAATATGATTGAACCCTTCTTATAGTCGCATATGTGACTACATGGACTTGCAATTAGTATGACACATAAGACTAACATATATGTAATTGCAAAATATGTTGATTTGGACCTTAGTTGAGTTATAATCACAAATATATGGTTGAAATGGACAATATTTTTTCTAATGTATGCCACATTGATTTGGATTTTCTTGTTATCTTGGTTTCTACTTTGGGGATGTTTAAGGACTTGTTTAAGAGTTGAATTAGGACTAATTTGAGGGGTTGTTTGAGGGCAAGGGGGGGGAGGGGAGGGGGGATGGGGGTCACACCTGATGTATAATCAAGAGTGAGGTTCACACCTTGAAATGCTCACCTCCTTGCTTGATGAAGTCATGGATCATGTTCACCTTTCATTGCTTGATGAAGTTATGGATCACATTTATAGAAGGGGGTTTTTTTGTTTTTGGAATAAAATTAAAAAGTAAAATTTCCCAATTTGGTGACATAAAAAATTTGGCGAATTTTTCAAATTTTAGCAAATTTCGTCAAATTTCACACTTGAAAAACACATTTGTCTAAAGTTTTCCCAATTCTTGTGTGAAAGAACCATAAATCTTTGTCCCCAAAAAATTCACTTGATTGTTGATGCAGCAATAATACAAACCCTAGTTATGGGATCACATTGGTAGATGCAATAATACAAAGCCCTTCATTTGCTTTTTCTGGGCACCCAAAAGAAGAATTGATTTTTTGTCTGAAGCGTGAGGAATGAAGGCAGCAGGTGGATAATGTTGCAAAAAGCAAGCAAGAGTTATGAAAGAAACATCTCTTACAGAACTTAGGTATACACAGACAATATACAAAGTGCCACACAAATTATGCATAGCTAGCCAGCTCCAGTTATGTCCAAAAGTTTAAAAACTGCTTTGCCAAGACCATTGGTGGCATATCTGCCACACTCTAATTCTTGCAGAACATGTGCCCAACTTCCGCACAAAGTGTAAAACGTCTGCCAAAGTGTGAAAATGTGTGACAAAATTGTGGCAAAGTGTGTACCTGAGGTACTTGGAGCGTGTATAGCTGTGGATTAACGCACACCAAAAGGGCTTTCTGCATAGCATGGTGGGACCAGGACCAAAGCTTTTCCTCATAAATATTATCTCTTGTATGCATTCAACACCAAAGGAAGGAATCAGCAAACTGCTCTAATTATCCCAATGTATCACGACACCAAGTAAAAATTCTAATTAATAAACTTAATTCCCAAATCACACACCCAACTTTCCAAGTGAAATTTTCATTAGTTATACAACTTTAAACAACACCTAACCTACCCAAGTGAAATTTTCATTAGTTATACAATTTTAAAGGACACCTCACCAACCCAAGTGAAATTTTCATCAGTTATACAACTTTAAACCACTCCTCACCTACCCAAGTGAAATTTTCATCAGTTATACAACTTTAAACAACTCCTCACCTACCCAAGTGAAATTTCATTAGAACCTAAAAACTTTTAAGGACACATCACCTACCTCAGCAAAAAATTGTGAGACCTTTTAAAGGACACATCACCTACCCAAATGAAATGTTACAAATCTAAAAGTACCCATGAAAGACCCAAGTGAAAGGTCATTAACTTCCACACATCAAACCACGACACCCATAATATGTTTGCTTCATAGCAAAGTGATAGTACTCCAGGAATGGGTTACACTCTAGCCCAACAGTTGGCTTCTATATCTTCTCTGGAGCTTAATAAAGCCAGGACCAGGATTTGGTAGCTGAAGAATGAAGAGTTCTTGTTGAGGCTTTGCACCTGTGCCAGAATTTTTAGGCAAGAGAGATTAAGCCCCCCATGTCAACTTATCATCTATTATCAGACAAAGGTGGTTATTTAACAAATTTGTTCGTTGACTCATTTCCCTTTTGCTAACTTCAATCATTCCACTTCTACATACATTTGGGTTGCTTGGATTTGCATATTTCAAACATGATGTAAATTTGCACATTCTTTCACAAACTTGTTTCATGTGTAAAAAGTCCCAATTTTGCATTGGTGTCCTCTTAATATTAGTGGCCTTCTTTCTGTTCATAGGTTACCATAACATGCACCAAATTACAATATGTTTTACCATGTCTTCTTCATGGATTGGTTTACACCAATGTTCTTATGGTTTCCTATGACATCTTCACAAAATTTTCAAAGGTGATTTCGTAAATGTAACCAAAGTTCCCAAAGTATGTACCTCACCACACACCACCCAATAATTGATGTTTTGTTGCCAATGTTCCAAAAAATGGAAACCCTTAATCATCTCACTATCTCAGCTTTTGCAAATGTCAAAGCAGATATATCTACCAGTATAACTGGAAACCCTTCTCCACTCTAAACCTAAAATTTAGACCTAATGCCCTGCACAGTATGGAAAGCAATATGCCCTCCACACCAGTGCATCCCCAGGCATCACAAAACATGAGCCCGCCTAGGCACAGGCATCACTTGTGTGTGAGACAAGAAAGGTCCACCTAGTTAGGGTATTTCGATTTAATTGTTTCCAACCAAAAGCCGTTGGTCAGGACATGACATACCCGGGTTGATGCCCTGAAAGATACCCATCTCCTCACCCCTACATAGGCACCGAACATTAGTAATAAACCACCTTGACAAGAACAAATTAATTGAAAACAATGACAAGTAATTAAATGAAAAAATCAGCTTGTGTAAGTAACCACATTTTTATTTTCGATTTTCGTTTTTTTTGGAATTTTTCATCCAATGAATATATAATGAATTTATATGAATATATCATAAGCATGGGGATATGGTATGTATGGTTGCAACAACATATTGCTTATTTGTAGTATTGTATGGTTGTTATTTCATTATTGGGTTTTCTCTCTCTTCTGTTTCTTCATCTTATTTTTTGACCTTTTCCACTTGGGTTGCTATAATCTCTTTTCTCAGATTTGCTTTTTTTTGTGATGAGTAAACTTTTTGATACTCCTCTTTCCTTGGGTTTTGTTGTTATTTCATTAGCCTTTTCCATAGTCTCTTTTTTCAGATTTGTTTGCTTTTGACATTTGGCCCTTCCGATAGGGTTTTGCTTTTCATAGAGAACTTCATGTGTCTTGAATCATCCCATTTCCCTTCTCATACGGAAGTTTGCACAATTGTCTTTTATTGCAACTCCTTAGTTTGCATCCATCCATCCATATTTAAATGTAATTATCAAGTGCATTTTCATCCAAAATATGTATTGTTGTTTTTATTATAAAAAAACCCGCTAGTTTTGGAATTTGTAAACTCGGGTGATTGTTGGGTCCTGTTGATCTTGTGCAAATTTGCTATACTTAATTACCTTGGCAGCTTCAACACTAATTATATTATTTTCCATAATGTTGGAATTTTTTTTTAAAAATCAAACAAAAAAAATTCTAAAAGAAAATACTGAATCTTCAACATTTTATTTGTTGAAATGAAATTTTTTAAATTAATTAATTATTCAATAGATATGTATTGGAATTGCAAGCATTATGGATTTCATCATTCAAAGTGGAGTTTCCAAGTGTGTTTGATGTTCTTCAATAAGTCACTCTTTGATATTGGTCACTTGTTGGCAACAAAGCAATTGATCATTTCTAGCCTTAGTGGTTTTAATTGTCTAGCCCTGTAAGTGCACTATCTAGTCCCCTTCCGGCTTGTCAGCTAGTTTTACCCCTCTTCATGGTTTTTATTGCCCTGCTAACGATATTAAAGTTCTAGGGGTCCCCTTTGGCTATGTAGTGTTTTCCTTTTTTCTTTTTGCAAAACGTTTTGGATGAGGATGTTTGTCATGCAAATGTGCTTCAAAGGTTGGTGCATGTCTAGGTCACTTTCAAGATCTTTTTTGGATGTTTTGTGAAGAGGCCTTCTTATTTGCTTCGTGCTTTCTCACCCCTCCCGAGCTTTCGACATGAACTTGTTTCCTTTGACTTGACCTTCATGCAAATTTGCGAAAGGCTTTTAGGCCCAAGTTGCTTTGAGTGTTTAAAGCCCCCTTTGGTGCATTGGGAAGTTATGTTCCCCATTTCTAGGGGAAGTATAGGCTTCATCTTAGCAAAGACCATTGAACTAATGATTTTCTTGGGGAGTTGGGCACTAGTAACGTTGGTCATTACTTCTAGATTCTTGTTAGATTTGCATCCATTCTTATTGGAAGCCATTGGGGTGAGCAGTTCGAGTTCACTCCCTTTCCAAATGCACATGAGGTTGTCTTGGAAGTATTTTCCCCCGATTGCAATAACATGTTTATCCATGTTAGAGCAACTTGTAAAGAGGGGAGCAAATTGACTTCAAGAGATTATTTCAAAGAGAGTACATGACCATTCATTTTCTAGCATCATTTATGACATGTCTTCTAACTCACATCAAATGCACTTGAGGTCTTATGCAAGGCTAGGCTTGCCTTGTCATCCCTTGTTTTTGTTTGCCTTCTAATGTTTTCTTATGTGTGTTACAGACTAGATTCGGCCTCCCCCATCCTTTGGCTCTTGGTCTAACACATTGCATCCTATGATTAGTCGTTAGACCCCATGGGGATCCACCTCCTTCGCTACACCCATGGTGGGTAAAAGACTACATCCCATGATGCTATTTGGGATGTTTTTGCATCCATTACAAGAGATGTAAGGTTTCATGTTTTGTGGGAACAAACCCACGTTCTTCCACCGCCTTCTTTTTAGTCTTCTTTTAGGTGGGTCAACATTGTTCTATCAATTGATGGCATTCGCATATTGGCTAATGTCGTCATTACTAACCCCACTCATGCATACTTGGTATCACATGTGATTCTTTTTCATGGGGTGGTTATGACACTAGTAGTTCAAGAAGGAGGGATTTTATTGTGACCATTACCCAACATATATGTTTTTTTCTTATACCATATAAGTTTTTGGGTGTTTTCACCAACAGGCCAACAACTTTCTTCATCGATGTGTTAACATGGTGTGGACAACAAAAGGCACCAAAGGCCTTTCTTTATTGATTTTGCATTTTTTTTAATAAACAAAGAGTGTTCGTGGCATTATAAGGAAAGTAAGCCATTTCCATCTTAAAACAAATTATTATTACAAGAGAGGGTTCATCTAGGCTTGGAGTTTTATCAAGTTTACCTCCCCTTTTTATACTTGATATGTTTCATGCGATTGGTGGAAGGATGAAAACACATTATGGGTGAAGCAATTTTCACCCAAAAAAATGATGTGTAACTAGTATCATAATACATAGTAAATTTAAATTTTGATGACATCATTTGACAATCCTATACATAAGTAAAAAACCCTAAAATGTGCACAACAACTTTTTGGAATTCAAATTTCTCTTTAAATCAAAATTAATCTCAATCCAATAGTTGGATGAAGAGGATTAAATAAAATCAATGTACACAACATATATAATGTGTAGTTTTTTGTTAGCCATAGGGTTTCATGTTTGTGATTCATAAGACATTACTAAATATAAGAAATCTGAAAAAATAATGCAATGCCCAACTATAAAATCTCTTTCTTTGTCATTTGGTATTGGTTTTTTCTTTAAATACATAATTGTTTTTTGCCTTTATTGTTAGAAAAATGAAAAAAAAAAAATTTAATGAATCTTCAACCAAAAATTTTGAATTTCCAAATGATCTTAAATTCAATTGATGTATATCAATAATATTGACCACAAAAAAATTCATCAAAAAATTCCACCCACAACCTTAATTTTGAAGTATGTATGCAATTTTTCATATTTCGTGATGAATTTTTTTTATCACAAATATACTTCATATGTTGAAGTTCACCAATGTTTGTTGGAATTTTCTTTTGATTGATTATCTTAAATCTAAATCTAATCCAATATATTTCAAACAAACAAAAATAATCCAAGATGTGTTGTCTATACTTACAAAAAAAACCAAATGCAAAAATGTAATATTTATGATTATAGTTTTTTAAGGTTGCCGTGTGTTTTTATATGAAGGTTTGATTCTTAATGGTTCCTTTTCCTTCATGTGGCCTACCTTGTTTGGGTTGCTTGCTTGCCTATACTTTGGTCCTTGCCCTTTGTAACTTTTTCTCTCCCTTTCTTTGGGTGCTTTCTTTTTATTAAGTTTGGCAAGGTTTCATCAATTGATCAGTTAATGATTGTGTTGAGATAGTTACTCATTTTTGGCACAATTTTTGAAAGATTTAACATTTTAAAGATTATGATGAAGGCATGCTGATGGGGGAGAGGGACAAGTGGACCAAGAAGCTTAAGAAATGTAGACTATGGAAACTTCATGAATTTGGACTTGATTGTAGGAAGTGATCTTAATTCATACCTACAATGTAGGAAACTTGAAATTTCAAATTCGATTAATCAAGAAAAAATATTTATGCAATTGGACCTAATTTTGGGAAATAATTCAAGTTATATCTCCAATATAAAATGCATCTTGAAATTTTTTAATTGATTAATCAAGAAAAAAACTTTGAAGTGATTTGTTGAAATCCACCTAAAACATATCAAATTTGAAATTTTTCACAATTCATACTTTGTTCCAAAAATCAAGCCTTTTGGGAGACCATGATCAAAGGCTTTAAGAAACATCCAAACAATTTCTTGGTACCCGTTGTACCTTGTCTTTTGCTCTATTCCTTTGAAAAGATGTTTAAAGCAAGGTAAATGGTGCGGTATCCCATATTAGCTCCAACAGTAATTCTTCCAAAAAGGAGGAGATTTTCGGCCTTTCTACCTCATCCATAAAAATCTGTCCTGTAAACCCTCCTACTTCCCAGAAGGTAATTAATAACAAGTGTTGGGTGTGGGTATTAAAAAGTGTTTCATATCTGGGCAGGGGTTCAGCCTGGTTCCTTCATAAAGAAATGAGCGGGTATCAGCCTAGGAGATACCCAGGTTGATAACTGACTCAGCGGGTATCAGATTGTAGAGAATTGGTTGACTAAGAACCCGGTTGCATAAGATCTGTCACAAAACTGAACCCCAATAGGTTATACTAGTAATCCCAATTCTGGTTCTCAAATAGGGTCTAGGGTTTAAGAACATCAGATCCCTAGCCTAGAATCTAGGCTACAAACTACCTAGGGGTAGGGTTTAAGCTAGGTAGGGTGAATGTCGTGTGTTTAGCATTACGCTTTAAGGTGGCTAATGAATGGAGGTGCATCAGATGTCTCATGGGTAGTGGCTTCTAAGCTGAATAAGAAGCCTAGTAGCTCTAGTTGGGCCCTCACAATTTTTCTTCACCTTCCTTAGGTTTTTGCTCATGGTGTTACTCATCGTGGTTCAATATTATTTCACCTCTTTTGTGTTTTTTGCTCATAACACTACCCACAATGGTTTTCCATCTTTAATTCCCCCTCTTTTGTGTTTTTTCTTGTGGCATTGCTCATTATGATTTCTTTATTTCCTTCCCTCCCGTATGCTTTGGCTTGCGGCATTACTTGTGATGGTTTTCTCTTCTCTCCCCTATGTGTTGGTAGTCATGGCATTGATCACAATGGTTCTTTCTTCCCTCCCTTCCTTGATGTTTTTGCTTGGGGAATTGCTAATGATGAAATGCATATATGTACAAATGCACTATTAGATGGATCGCTAATAAAAAGGGACAAGTGTGATGTATCACCTAGTTACATACTACCAAAGATTGTTTAGAACATTCCCCTTACCATAGTGATAATTTGTCACTTTTTTTAACCTCTCAAATCATTATGCATTTCTAACCATAATCACATCACAAATTTTTTGGGTGACAATTTAACAATAATAGTCATGTAAAATATATTGTTTAGAGATAAATTTCATGCATCTAAAACACACATGAAACACATGTTCACACTAAGTTTTTTCCTCTCCTATTAGGCACGCCACACATGCCAAAGGAACTACATTGTGCCTCCTTTTCTCCACTCATTGTTTCGCCATTTGTTCTTCACATTTTTGCATAAATTTTCCTCCACCCACCTTTTAGAAAATCTTCTTTACAAATCTTCTTCAACAAACCTCCTAGGTCAAGTAAATATACAATGCCAATCCTCAATTACAGCCCTAATGACGACCTTTAAAAAGTTCCAATAAATAAATAAATAAAAATATCCTATCACTTGGGCACTACCCTAACCTTGGCCTCAAAACTAATATCAACTTTATTTGGCACTACATCACACCACTACTGATTTTTTGGGCCCTGCCCCCACAGGGACAGGGACTATCACATTGGATCCAACTTTTGGAAGTTTTACCTTAATAGAACCAGTTTCACATTAGGTGAACTGGTTTCTTTTGGTGAAAGTGTTTAAACTATTTAGATTGGAACGGATTGTTTTGGTGTTCAGAGTGTGAACACAGCATGTAGATGTACAACATCTTATCTGTTGGCAGGGCCAGCGTGTTTGTGATGCCTTGTTTTCAATCTCACTCTCTCTCTCTCTCTCTCTCTCTCTCTCTCTCTCTCTCAAAAATGCCATATCATCCTCTTGCATGTCTACAAATGCATGGTGAGATGGATCACACTGCTACTTTTTTTGTTTTGGTGGATGACTAGTATTTGGGATCACTTGATGAGTCTTTTACCACATGGACCTGAATTTCCATGAGTGTTGTGTTATTCATGCCCTCACAAGCTAATAATAGTTAATGAGTCATAAAATCCAAAGGAGTAAAAATTGGGGTTTTCCCATTCACATGCATCCTCCTTTTATAGACTGTAATACCCAGGCAACCATGGTAATAACTACCTTGTGAGGGGGTAAGTACCATACATAAATAGATAACGGATGAAAAAGTGTTTTCATGTCCACACACCATCCATCTTGCATGGATCACTGGTGGGTGCTTGTTCCCTCTGACCCTTTCTACTACCCAGCTCCAAGTTATTGTACTTTGAAACTGGTAATGTTGATGGGCAGAAGTATAAGAGCCTTGCTAAGGCCTTGAGCAGGCCCTTATTTCAGGACGGCCTTGCTTCAAGGGCATTACCCAAGGCTAAAGGCCTTGGGCAGTCCCTTGTTTCAGGAATGCCTTGTTTCAAGGGCATTACCCAATGGAAAGCATTGGCCGAAACCATTGGTTTTTGGATTTCTTCTCTTAGCTTCAAAAAGAACACACCTTCTTTGTAGGCCTTAGATTCACTGAAATCAATGGCCAGGATTCCTTGCCATTGAAACATGTCCTGCTAATGGAATGTTACACATAATCACCCCGTGCCAGTCTAGAACAGGAAATTGCCTTAGTGAGGTCACCCAAATATTAGAGGGAATTTTCGCCAAGGTTGGTACATGTTCATAATTTCTAAGCAACTTGGGTGGCAACTCCCATAGATCCTTCCCTACTTTCATGGACTTTTTAAGAAAATGAAGTATTGTTGGTTTTCTCCAATTTCCAAATCTCAAAAGATCTCACTCAAAGGTCCCACAAATTCATATTCCAGAATAAACTCTGTTTTCGTCTTCTCAAAAGAAAATTTCCCCCTTTTCTTTTGTGGGATTTTGCCACATGTTGAGAGTGTTGGATTTAAGCAAGGACTGTGTCTTCTCCATCCTTTGCCATACACGGGGCATGTAATTTCAGGGCTTCTCTTGTTCCCAATTTGTTTTTGACCTTTTGAAAGGTTGGTGTTTTCTTTCTTTGAAGCCACGCATTTGACCCAGATTGAGCATTTGCCATAGTTGTTTCCGTTTAGATCAAAATTCAATCTCCTCAGGTTTGCATTTTATTCAATCATTTGGTTTTTGTTCATCTTGTTGTTGACTAACCCCCTTTCTCTTTTTCTTTTTTTTTTTCTTTTTTTTATCGTGCCACTTGCAATTCAACACCAACAATTTCCACTTTGTGCCCATAAATTATAACATATGAAGTTCCATTTTTCCTCACATGTAGGTCAAGTTCCATTACCTCATGAAAAGCTTCAAATTTCACATACCCTCTTATGCATGTAAGTTCAAGTTCCAACTTTGCCCATGATTGATGAACTGCAGTTGAAGTTTTTTTTTTAAAAATAAAATAATAATAATACTAATATAATTTAAATTAAAAATTCCTCATTCTAGTTCAAATTTGGAGTCCCTCATGATTAATTCAAATTTCAATTCCCCTCATGAATAATCCAAGTTTCAATTTCCCTCATGAAACTGCAATTGCAATTTGATATACCTCTAATTGGTGAAATAAGTTGCAATTTATTTCTCCCCTGACCTTTTTGACCGACCCAATCCCTAACACTTCACCTGCAAATTGTTGATTGGGCTCTTCCTCTAAGTTAAAGGGAGAAACTCCTTAACAATGTAGTTTTCAATTGGTCCCCCATTTATGTTCACCAGGTGTGTCAGCCCCCAAACAAACCACGAGGTCATAATTTTTGGGAACTTGAAGAACCTTTTTTCCTTCATTTTTCAGGAATGTTGAGGCTCTACCACAGTGAATTAATATTATGATGAATGGTATATATGGGGAAAATAGTAGACCTGACCAAACAAGCTTGTGAAGTTCAATGGCAGAATGCCGGCAAGGCTTTCACTTGCACACTGATGGGTTTGAACCTAAAACCTTTTTTTTTTTTTTTTGTTTAAGGTCCCAGGGTCTCAGGGAGGGGACACTGATCCATCACCCTTGGAACCCTGGAGTATAATCTATCATTCCATCTCACATTTTTCAGGAATGTTTACAAGGTGTTGCAACTTAGAGCACCTCCACCCCAAAACAGTAAACAACTCCTTCATTTCAAGGGTTTAAGAATACCGTTTAATGATCACTGTCCTTTTAAACACTCAAAGACCATTTATGTCTTTACATCTGGACGAGTAATAGTAACTTTTCAAAGCCATAGTAGAAAAAAAGCTTTTAAAAGGGTTAACATGACCACTGCAAAATGGACCATTAATGCTCACCCACTCTGAGGGTGTTGCCAACGATAAAAATGAGTGTGGCTATTTAGTAAATGAACTCTGCAATAGGGGGAAAAAACACACAGAGCATTTTTTATCCATTTTCTGAAATGACCTATGGGATTTTACACTCTGTAAGCATACCGTATAAGACTCTCTTAGCTTTTTCACATGTGCAATAAATTGAAACCCAAAATTGTCAAGTTGGTGATGGAAATCTGGCCCACTGCAGTTATTGTTATCTACGAAGAGGTTGTGCCAAATTGAGGCATGGTTGCATGAGAGTGTGCTCGTATTGTGACAAAGTGTGTGTTGTGTCTGTTTGGAACGTTTGCAAATGTGGTGGAGAGTTGAGAACATATGCCAGAGAGTGTCCATACAATAATAATACTTTTTCATTATACTTATTAGACCAACTTGGTGCTAACATGATGGTGGGACCTGCACCTTTTAAGTTTCTTCAAATTCCATGCAATTACTAAAGGTGGGAATTTTTTTGCTGACAAATGAACAAAAGGTGCAAGGTAAACGGACTCGATCCATAATGTTCGAATACCAATTGGGGATCTGCAGGTCAAAGTGACCAACTTTCAGAAGTGAAATTGTAGAGCAGATCAAGGCATTATGCCCTGGAAACCCAGGAACAAGGCATAAATGTCCTGGAAGCAAGGCATTATGCAACATAACAATCAAGGAGCTGCATCAGTTCCAGGCCGTAGATTCATTGAAATCAATGGTCATGATTATTCCTTGCCAGTGAAACATTTCCTGCTAGGTGAATGTTATGCAAAATCTCCCTGTGCCAACCTAGAACAGGGAAATTGTGCTTGGGGAGGTCACCCAAATATCAAAGGGAATTTCCACTGAGGAGAAGGGTCTACAAAGAGATCCTTTGCATATGCAAAGCACCATTAACTTTTTTTTCTTTTCGGCATTTCTTTCCAGCATAAAGATTACCTAAAGCTGGTAAGTATGTTGTCTTTCCCTTGTTTCTTTTCAACCTAAAGGTGAAGTGGGTGAAGTGGAATTCATCAGGCTGCGCACTTCTTTCATTGCCTAGCTCCACACTTTGCTTCTTTGTTTTTATTTTTATTTTTTTGGGGCACATTTCTTCCATTGCCTTGCTCTCTATTTTTTGTTTTGTGGACACTTCTTCAACCATTAGTTTCTACATTTCTTTGTGCTCCTATAAAAAAAATTTGCAGCTCCTCTCCCCCTATGGCAACACTTCTACTTTGCTAATTGCATTTTTATGCATTTTTTTGCGCTTCTATGAACATCTCCTCTCCATCCACTTGCATTTGTTGTTGTTGTTTTTTTTTTTTGGGTGTTTTTTTGGTTTATGTGTTGGTTTTTCAATCTTTATTTGGTGTCATGTGTAAGTTACTATGTGCGCATTTTAAAGATGTTTTTTCCTTGTATCTCTTGCATTTCGTTGGTTGATATTGGTTTGTTTATGTTTTATGTATATTGTTCATTTCACTGTTAGGGCATCATGGCTTCTCTTGCATCACAACTATTCTTGCATCTTGCATTGTTGTTGTTGTTTGCAACTTTTTTTTTTTAGATTATTCTTTTTTTCGCCCTAAATTTACATATTGTTGCCAAGTTTTTTTGTTTCATGTGTGCAAGTTTCTTTTGTTTTGTTTTTATTTTGCAAATCTTTAATGCAAGTGTTTATGTGCTTACAATTCCCAATTGCATTTTATATCAAATAATGTAAATTATTTCTATTTGTTTTAATTGTTTCTCCTTTTTTTTTCCTTACCTTTTACAATGTGTGTCAATGTGAAAAAGTGTTGTAATGAGGACTCTATAGGAGATGTTCTTGAAATCTTGAAAAAGGCATGGCTTGCAATAGCTTTTCTACCCAATGAATTGTTTGACCTCCACCCTTCCAGTTTGTGTCCTACTACAACGATTATTGTAGCATCAATGACTACCAATGTCTATATGATGAGTTGTTATGGTCATTGATGGAGATGAAATTTATGTGCAGTGCTCTAAAAGTCACATGAATCTATTGTTCAGTTTTTATTATCAATAAGCCTCCTCTTCCTTCTACTCAATTGCATCTTGAAGTAAATGGTGATTTGTGTGGACAATTTTTCAACTCTTACATCACTTTAAATCTTAAAGACTTTGAATTGTTTTTTAAGGGTTTTGTATCTAAATCTATTGCTAATCCTAGTTGTGGGGTTATTTTTCATGTACATGATCACCTTGGTATTATAGCTTTGATGTTTTTTTTTTTACATATGTTATTTTTATTCATCTTAACTTTCAAGTTATTCTTTCTAAATCTAAAGTTGTTGAGAGGATTGATTATGAGTTTCATGTTGGGGAACTAATTTCAAAATCTTGATTTTTTAAAATTGATGATAAAGCAATGGAAAATGTTAATAAAGGAAGCTGGAAAGTGAGCAAGCATGCTGACTTTGGGCAAAAAACATTTTCGATGAATGGAGATTTTTTCATGATTTTGACACAACAAAAGTCATTGTTAATTTTTTTAAATGAATATTTTATTAAAGACCTTGTGGACATGTCGTCATCTTTTGTTTTACAAATCACAAAAAAAGATGGCATTTTATATCTTCTGACCAATTTTTTTTTCATTTTTTCAATTTATTTGTCCTTTATAATTTTTGCAAATAAAATTTAATGTTTAGGTTTAGGTTTTTTTGTTTCTTTCTGATTTGTTTATGATTATGCATGATATGTTTTTATGTTTATTTTGGATCTAATATTTATATTTATATTTTTGTTGCAAATATGATTTAAGTTTTACATTTTATATTTAGGTTTAAAATTTTTCTTTTTGACTAATTTGTGTTTTGCATGATATGTTTTCTGTGTTTTTTAACCTTTTTTTTTGTTCTATAACATCTAATCTTCGATACATAGTATTGAAAATTGTATAAATAAAAAACAACAATGGCATGTGGTGGAATCGAATAAAGCACATGCAATTCCCTTTAACATTTTCACAAATGTGAAGTATCACTATGTGAAAGTTTTTAATGACAAAACAATTTTTCGAACTTCAACTATTGATCTTCGCAAATCCATCAAAAAATTTCATAATTTGTCCATTGGAAAGGAATAGATGATGTTGTCACAAGTAATGTGTCAACTTACATCTCCTGATGTTTAAATTTTTGATTTGGATAGTCCTAGATGGAAATTTTTTTATGACAAAAAGATGTTTTGAACTCCATAATGTGGATTTTGATGAATTCATTTTGCATTCATTGCCTAGTGGTATTGTTTTAAGGTTTTGTCAAGGGTTCTCCAAGAATTGGAAGATAAACATAACACGATGTTTTACAAATCAACATTGATTTGTTGTTAATTGTTTAATGGCTTACATTATTGAGACTTACAAAAAATTTGTTCGTCATCACCTTACTACCTAACTTGTTGACAAACTTGGGTCACATTTATTGTTTTTGTGAACTACTTAATTGGAGGTATTTTAATGAAGTATGGTTTACTGTTGTTCTTATTGGTTGGAATCACTTGCAACTTAGTGTGGACAGATTCAATGTTGATTTTTCAGATTTAATTAATAATTTTCTATCCAATAAGATTAGCTAGGTTGTTGGAATCACCCAAATAGAGGAGTTGCTTGCACCTTGGAATATGGGATGGAAATAATGAGGCATCGAAATCCAATTTCTTATGGTAAATAAGTTTTGTAACTTTTTTTAAAAAAAATTATTTATGATTACATGATTTTTTTTTCATTTTCATTTTAGTTGTTTATGGATTGTTCTATGTGTAAGTATAACTAAATAAATAAACATTTTTGAAATTAAATGATGTAACAAATTATTAATCACAAATTGGAATCTAGTCAATTAATGCATTATGGGAAGGCATTTGCTAAAGAGATGTATGCTTATGAGAACCAAAATAATTGTTTCCATTTATTTTTAAGGTGCTACTATTGATTGACAAGAACTTGATCCCATTTTTGTAACTTATGTTGGTGAAACTTGCATATAGACATCAAAGCTACTTGCAGCATGTCCAAATTTTATTACAAATACCTTTCAACCTAATGCCAAAAGAAAGGAAGAAACACATGAAGATTTTATTTCAAAATCTTTTATTTACAATTTCAAATTTGATAATGTTTTTGTCATTATTTTGATTTGGTTTTTAGGTTTTATAATGTTTTGTCTTTCATTTTTAGTGATTTGTTTCTTTTGCAGGACGATTTTCATTTTGGAGAAGATATAGTTGTTGACAAAGCTATCAACATTACAGACTACATGTATTTTAGGATCTTCATTTTGTTTCGGTGCTGTTAGTAGATGCATAGTTGTTAATGTTAGTTTATTGAGACAATTTTTTGGTTCAACAAGAATCTCTTTGCTATAACACACATAATAAAAGTTTTAGGAGAAGAAAGCTGATAGGGTGATAAAATGAAGGAAGATGTGGATTTCACGAGGATGCTCATATGGGATTGGGGATGTTCTTTCTAAGTTGGGATGAGTGATTTTGGGAACCTTTTGTCCCTGGGGTTCATCTATTGGTTCATTGTTTTGAATTTTTGGATTTGGGGGTTTTGGTTCTGCCAAAAGGAGTTCTATATTTGAGGTTTGATTTTTGAGTTGTCTGAATGACAAAAGGAGTTCTTGATTTGTTGTTTCTATTTCTAAGTTGTGATGAATGATTTTGAAATCATCAAGTTCTTGAGGTTCATCTGCAAGTCCATTCGTTTGAACTTTATGAATCTATTGAGAGTATGTTCTTACTAAGGAGATTTTTTAATTTTTGTTTTTGAGTTGGGAAGTGTGAGTTTGGAAGCATTTTCTTGGGGTTCATTTTTATGCATTGTTTTGAGCTTTTTGAGGTTTTGGAGTTGGGATGAATGAAGTTCAGGATTTGAGTATTGTCATTTTATTTTATTTTTATTTGAGGAATTTTTTATTTGTTTTTGGGGGTGTTGGAGTTGGGATGAATGAAATCCAGGATTTGGGAATTCTTTTATCCTAAAAGGACTTCTTGATTTATTGTTGGGGTGTTGGGGTTTTGAAGTTGGGATGAGTGAAATCCAGACAATTGAACATTGAGAGGTCTGACCCACACTTCTTCCCAGAAGAATCCAATTTTGTGCATGTGTATCAAAAAAGAGCTACTTAGTTTTTACTAAATTTTATAGATTTATTATTTTTAAAAATAAAAATGATAGTTTCATTTTTTTGATTTTTGAATTTTGGGATGCAATCTACTAGTAGACAACACATGTTTCATCTCTAGTCCAAAGAAACAGAAAAACAAAAAGAGAAGAAAATGGAAAGAAAAAGTTTCTTTTCCAGGCTGTTCATGAACCAGGTTTTCATAGGGAAGGTGAGGGACCCAAAAATACAAAGGGAAAAAAAGTTGCTGTGCTCTACGCGCTCATAATATCTAAGAAACTAGGGTGGAAACTCACATAGGTACCTCCCCAATTTCATGGACTTTTATAAAATGAGGTTTTGTTGCTTATCTGCACTTTCCAAATATCAAAAGATCTCACCCCAAATGTCTCACAAATTCATACCCAGCATTCTCCTACACCCTCCAAAATAAACAATGTTTTTTTCTTGCCAAAATTATTTATTATTATTATTATTATTTATCCATTTTTGGTGGGATTTTGCCACCACATATACAGAGTCTTGGGGTTAAGCAAGGACCGCATCTTTTCCATATTTTGCCATATGTGGGGCATGTAATTTATGTGCTTCTTGTTCCACATTTGATTTTCCCCATTCAAAAGTGGGTATTTCCTTTCTTGGAAGGTATGCATTCCATGGAGTGAGACTAAGCATTTCCCATATTGTTTCTATTTTGATCAAAATTCAAATCTCCTTGAGTTTTCATTTCATTTTAACATAAATTGTTCAAATATGCCTGACCTTTTCTCCCTTTTTTTTCCCTCTGAAAAACCTTTGTGTGATGAGCTAGCCAATCCATAACACTCTAAGTGCAAATTGTTTATTGGGTCTCCATGTGACTCTAAAGGAGGAAACAATGTAGTTTTCATTTGATCCCACTTTTTTGGCCTGGGTTATGAGGAAACAAACAATGGGTTGTGTAATGCCCAAGGAGCAAGGTATTGCCACGAAAGAAGCGATGAGTAGGGCCACCCAAGGAGCAGAGTGTTCCCAAAAGAAGCGTTCACCTGGGTCAGAGCTAAGGGGAGTGCTTATTTTGGGAACACCATGCTCCGAGGGCATTAGATGACATGTAGCACCTGGAGGATTTTTTTTTATCATGAAAGCACAAGAAAAAAGAGGCAGAGTGTTAGGAAAAATTCCACCCCTTTGGAACATTTTCTCTTGATAAAGTGCCCACCAGATACATTAGAATATCTGTCAGTGCAGTAGGTTTACGGCATTGCCTAAGGAGCAGGGCATTCCCAAAATAATCACCCATTGAGGTGGAACCAAGGGCTGCTTATTTCAGGAACACCCTCCTCCAAGGCCGGAACCCAAAGTCGGAAAATAATAATAATTTGTAAAGTTAGGAAAAAATAATAATATTTTTTGATTTTTTCCCATGATATTGGCTACTGGCAGGCATCTTGGGAAAAATGAAAAGCTGACTGAGGGCATCCTGCCAGGTAAAGGATGTGAGGCAATTCAAAGTTTTGTCTTCTGGAATGTCCAAATACCTCACAAAAAAATTATGCCCGGTAATAATATAATTTACAAATATTCATGAGGACCTTGAACTCAGCAATGGGTCCTTATTGCAGAGAATACAAAACTACTTTCTGCTTTTCTTTTCTTTTCCTTTGACTGCCCAGTTGCCCAACCAAGATGTGTTTGGTGTTGTCCAGATACATCTCGGTGCTGCCCAGACACAAAAGTTGGGTGCTGATCATATGCACTCTTGCCAAGAGTGTCCAAAATGGACTAGGAGTCCAAAATATGCCCTCCCAGTAGTGTCCATTAGAATAACAGGACCTAAGATTTGTGTCTGGGCATCATTCATCTTTTTCTCACGAGAATGAAAAAGATGAATAAATGGAGCCCTGGAGCCCTGGAGCCCTGGGCAGACAAGAAAAAAAAGAAGAAAGTAAGCAATATGGACCCATGGGCCTTGGGGAACTTGATGGAACATAAACTTTTGTAACTGTTGTTGGTTTGAACTTGCCATAAGAAGTAGAGCCGTGAGGCAATGAGATGAGCAGCTTGAGCTTTTCCTGCATGTGTGCAATTTTTCCTCCTCTTCTCTTCTTGTTGCTGTGTCCAGAGAGAACGATACAGACACAGAGACAGAAGCCAAGAGATCCACAGAAAGACAGACCGACAGACAGACACAGAGATAGAAGCCAAGAGACACAGAAAGAGTCAGACAGACAGACAGACACGAGAGACGAGAGATTTGGAACTTGCTTGAGAATTGGTGAGAAGAGTATTTCTGTACTTGCTTGAGAATAGGTGAGAATATCACAGTGTTTGTGCGGGTTGGAGTCTTCGAGAATTGATTGACGAGAGGAGCTTGTGACAGAAATGGAGATGAGATCGGACTGGGAGAGCTTGGCGCCGGAGATTCTGACTCTGGTGTTACAACGAGTACAAGCAGGGAGTGGAGAGAGAGGGGAAGGGAGACGCATTGTAGCGGTAGCTGGAGTTTGCAGCAGTTGGCGTCAATTGGTGCTGCAGCAACAGGAGGAAGAAGAAACAGCAATAGCGCAATCCCTTGTGTTCTCTAGTACTAGTACTTCTTCTTCTCCGCAGCACTTGATTCGTTTTCCTGCTGCCATCCGGAGAGATGCCGCGGTGGATTTCCCGCTGCAATGCTTGCTGAAGAAGAAAGGAAACTCCTTCTTCCTCTTCCAAACGTTCCAGAACTTGCAGGGCGTGAACGAGGAGTATCTTCTTCTCGGAGCTCGTAAGCATTACCTGCCTTCTTGCTCCTCCTTCCAATTGAGCACCGATATCAGAAACTTGGTGAAGGAAAGAGCTTCGTCGTCGTCTTCTTCTTCTTCTTCTTTTTCTTCTGCTGTGGCGTCTGTGAAGTCTAACTTCTCGAGATCGGAATTCGTGCTCGCCGATCACCAAAACTCGGCACCGGAGAGATCTGGACTGTGTGTCAAGTATAGCGAAGAGATTGTTGCCGGCGTGCGCCAGCGCAAGCTCTGTTGCGGATTTCAACCAGCTTCATCATTGTCGCCCGGAAGAAGCTTGCAAACGTCTCGTCGTGCTGCAGAAGGAGCTCCTCCTTTGGCGGCGCGAGCAATCGCTGCAACGACGACCGGATTCAGGTCCTTCATCGCATGGAGCTTCTTTCTGAGAATGGGACGACAAACCAGACGCGTGCACAGCACTCTGGAAGACGAGGAACAAAAGGAACAAGACGGACATGGCGTTGGCGTTGTGCATCCAAAGCGGATCGTAGTCGGAGATGGTGCATCTGATGAGGGAGCTAGGTCCCGTGCAGAAGAAGAAGTTCTTCCCGGTCCAAGGCTGATGTCGTTGAAGAGCAAGACGCCGGAATGGAACCACGAACGAGGCTGTTGGTCGCTGGATTTCAAAGGCCGGGCCACAATGGCGTCAATCCACAACTTCCAGCTGATCTCCTCCTCGAGTTCATCCGGCTCTCTGTCGGATGCAGCGAGTGCGGAAGAGAGAGTAGTGTTGCAGATGGGGAAAGTGGGGAAGGAGGAATACATCGTGGATTTTTGCTCGCCGCTCTCTGCCCTCCAGGCTTTCTCCATCTGCCTTACCAGCTTTGCAACCAACACAGGACTGGAGCCTTGATCACAAAACAAGCTTCGAAGCTTCGAAACTTCTTCACCCGAGTTGAGTGAGTTCTCTCCATTACCAAACCAATCCTTCTGCCACATTCTATTTCCTCCTCTGCAACGGAGCGTCCCTTAACCCTAGAACCCAGCTCTCTGAGCTTCTGATACTGAGCTTGTAGATTGGCTAAAAATCTCAGCAGATTAGATATGATTGGGTGAATAAGGGTATATGACTACGTGATCAGAAGAGCTACAGAATTCTTCACGGAGATTCTTTACAAGAGACAGGAATCCTTCAAGTTCTGCATGACTACCGGACCAAAGAAGAGCTACAGAATTCTTCACAGGAGACAGAAATCCTTGAAAATTTGTATGACTATGCAATTGAAGAGCTACCGAATTCTTCACACCAATTCTTCGCAGGAGACGGAAGTCCTTGAAGATCTGCATGGATGACTATGTGATCAAAGAGTTACAAAATTCTTCACAGAAAATCTTCACAAGAGACAGGAATTGCATGACTACAAGCAAGTTTTCCAACTCCAGAATCTTGTATATGTATATTGTTACAGTAACATTCATTGCCAAACAATTTTTTTTTTCTGCGAACTCCATAATCTTACCAGTTGTGGTATTTTTTCCTGAATTCTTGTTGGGTTCAAAGGTTTTGTGTCTGGGTGCTTGAATTCTTTGAGAGATTGGAAAGACGGTTAGCTGACAGAATTTTGTCAGCAAACTAACACCACATTGCACTTGGCCGATCCTGTCAATTACTTCCCCATGCATCATCTTCAATTCTTCCACACCTGGGAAGATAATCATCAATAAAATTTGTTTCTTCTACCCAAGAAAAAACTATCTGATACGCAACTGTGAGCAATTTGTTCATGAGCTTGCCTGCCTTCTTGACCAACAAATTTTCCATGAGCAACACATGCCATTCATCAACCCTCCAAAAAGGCAACTGCCTCATGACTGCTTTACATTGCACATTTCTTGAACTAGATCCCTCAAATGCCCACTACCTTTCTCCATTGCATTTCTGGAACTAGATCCAAATGCCCTCTACCTTTCTCCACAAATTTCATTTTGTTCCACATTCCACAGTGTCCAAAATCATCTTGGTTCAAGCAACTGCATTGCATTTGGGTATCTACCTGCTTTCTGGATTTACATGCCCTCTTCAAGTTCTCATAAACAAGCACATGGATTGAGCAACTCAAATAAAAACTTAACCTGTCCAAAGATCATGCTATCTTCTGCTTGCATCCACTCCAAAAAAGCTCCATTGTCATCTCACATTCCCCAGCCTTGACATTCCTTCCAAGCTTAGTATAATTTATCTATGAAGTAAGGATGTTTCTTTGTTTTGTTTGTCACATTGAGATCTCCCAAACCACAGGCCCTCTTGCTGCACTCTTAGTAACATTGGAAAGCCCTCAATGAGTAGGGGTGCACTGAGTCAGTTTCATAATGTCAGTGAAGTGTGTATGGTATGTTGCTTGTGGTCTTCTTGCACAAGAGGATTGATTGATTGTCTAGGACATTTAGTTGCAATTTCATTGCAATGTTTGAAATGTAGCAGATGAATTTGATGAAGAATTCAAGAAAATTTGGAGTCTTTGTAATAGGAAGCTTATCTTGCACCCTGAATAAACATGCATTCTTTGACCTAAAAAATCCACAACCCATTGCATCCTCACTTATGTTTTTCTCATTGTTGTGATAAATTCTTTAGTCTAGCTTTCCATGTTAACAATTTCTGGCATTAGCAGTTTCAGTTCTAAGAAGCTCTGTGACAATTACAAAATTCATGCAGTTTTCAAGAATGCCCAAATTGAGTGTGTTGAACCAATGCCACCAATAGTACAAGTGTTTGGAACTCATGGGTGCCTCACAAGTGGTTGTGAGTTCAACACCTCTAAGCCATGCTAAATCCTAAATACAATGTTCCCAAGCACTAGCATAACAAAATTTACAACTCAATGGACATGAAGAAAACCAAAAACTTGCCATGACAACAAATGCAAATGATCAACTTTGCCCTCCCCATTCTAAAAGGGAAGTTTAGTTCCAATGCATGGTTTGGAAAGCTGAGAGCATCTACACCACAGTACCCCAAGTACCCCTTCAATGGCTACATGGTGGTGCTAAGAGAAGAAAGGTGACTAGTTGGAGCTCCCTGGACCAGCAACTGGGTGCAAAGGAGTGTCATCACTAAAATGCTTGGTCTTGTTTTCTTGGAAAATGTCCATGGCGGACTGGCAAGAACATCATTTCCATCCACCTACTAGAAATCTACAAATTTTTCACACGATCCTAATTTTGGGGGACCGCAAAAACTCAAACACAAAATGCAAAATTAATCTCCCACCTTACACTTGACTTTCACCAAAAGAATCCAATCACAAAAACATATTGACCACAATGGAAAACCTATGTTGCACTTGTGATCCAGGAACACGAGACAACTAAGAATTCCTAAGGTTATTATGTGCTAGCAATGGGCCATGTTGGACTTGCAAGAGGGCTTGCCCAACTTTAATCTAGCAAACTCCCCCTTACTTGCCTTTTACAAAGCTATTATATCAATCCACAATGGAGATGTTTTTACTAAGCCATATAACATCATGTTGCCAAGTTTTGTCCTTGTGTAAATTAAAGAAATTGGATTAACCCTATGGCATGTACATTTTTATCTTGTATTACTTCATGTCACTCTACTTTTATCATTAATTTTTATTATAACTATATTTTATCACCATTTCAAACATCAACCATTTCTTAAATCATCATTATAAGTTAAAGAAGTTTGTTAAATCTTCATTTATCATTCACCTCTATGCTATAGTCACCATGTTTGTTGGAGCACAAATTCAAGTTAACACTAGCCCCCCCCCCCCACTATCCAAATTTCCAAAAAAAAGAATTTGCCCCCAATTAACTTTTTAATCTAAGCCCATGTTTCAAATTTCACCCCTAATTATTCATACTTTACAAAGAAACAATCATTGGGTATGAGATTAGGGATAAGGGGGGAGATAGGGGGTAAAATTCAGACTAACTTTATGGATGTCTTTATTGGTTACCACATTTGAATTCTTCCTTTTAGAAATTGCAAAACAAGTCATAACCCCTCACCACCTCATTGAAATATTTAATCCAATGAGAATAAAAGGTATTTTCACCAAATTGATCCACTAGGGGTCTTCTAACATTTCATTAATTACAATTAAAATGTTGTATCTAAGTTTTGTTTCAAAAGGTTTGCAACTTGGGCACATCTCAATGTGAGTTTGGTTAAGTTACAATAGTTGGCAATAGGGGAACTTCATCAACTTATGCTTGTAAGGTGGAATTGCTTTATTATGAAAGTTAAAACAAATGAAGATGATCATTGATGTGTTACTAAATATTTTGTTTATAGGGTTTATGATTTATGGATAAAAGCAACACCAACATCAAGGAATTCTTTGCAACTATAACAAAAAAGCCAATAAAACAAATATTTTGGCTCTCAGAATGAGGAAGGTGTGATTATCAATCAAAAGGAGGACTTAAAGGAAACCTATTGCAACTTCTACAAGAATCTATACAAGGCCCAAAAGGAAGTGCCTAGTCAACCACAATTGAGACATAGGGTTTTGGATTCAATGACAAAGATATTTGCTTCAATAATGAATTTCAAGTTGACACAAACCATCCCCATTGAGGATTTGCACATTGTTGCCCAATCTATTGCAAGGGAGAAAGCTCCCAAGCCAGATGGAGTAACCTTCGAGTTTTATATCTTTTTTTGGAAATAATTTGAAAAGACTTTAGCAAATGGTTAATGTAGCTTTTGACATGGGTCACTTCCCATAAGGCATGAACAAAGGGTTGATAACATTATTATTTAAGGCAAGAGACACAAAAGCTCTTAGTAATTGGAGA
>Ga0116229_10002428_pt1 | contig 30087 bp, 15 predicted proteins | sample S1TSphgellanicum_3_FD_87313 | JGI IMG/M metagenome (GOLD analysis project Ga0116229, IMG submission 87313) | Host-associated microbial communities from peat moss isolated from Minnesota, USA - S1T2_Fc - Sphagnum magellanicum MG | ecosystem: Host-associated > Plants > Peat moss > Unclassified...
TGACAAGAGCCTCATACAACTATAATAGGTCATTATGTTTCAATGGATAAATTATGTTTGGTACGGGGTTTTGGGGTCCTCCTATTGAGGGCCTTTTCCAGGCTTTTTCTTAAGTAAAAGGTGCATTCACACTTGGTGTTAGGGACTCTAGTGTTGTGTCCCTTTAACACCATTCTAGTCATTTAAGACTTAAACTTACTTACAGTGAAGATTTTATGTTAAATTAACATTCATTTTGAACATTAAAGCTATCACCCATTTAACATTGGGTGCCACCTAGGATGCCACCTAAGTTTTCATTTAACATTGATTTCACATCAAGTGTGAATGCACCATAAGAAAGGCAAGTAAGTAAGTAACTGCAGGCTCCATTTTTTGTGCTGTGAGTGTGTTTAGATGTGAATTGAAGATTGAGAACATGATTAAATGTGAATAGGTAGTGAGAAAATTGGTTGCACTTTGGAACAGACTAGTGTTGGGCAATTCTTTGATTTTTCAATCAACCATCAGTTTTTGGGTATCTAAAAAAATCAGAATCAAAGAAACCAGCTGCTTATGGGTATTTGAAAATCTTCAAAAACCAAAGAACCACTTGTTCAAGGTATTTCAAAACCTCTCAAAGAACCACCCGTTTTCATTTTTGAAAAATCCTTGATTCTTTCCTGGTTCTTCCTCAATTGGTTTATTTGGAAAACAAGCTCCCTCTTGACTTGTTTCTCATTCGGAGGATTCTATGGATCCAAGTATCCATGTGGTGGATGCAAACTCAATTGTTTTTCTCTCCCCTTCTTCTTCAGATACCCAATTATTTTCATTTGTCAAAGCCATTGACAAAAGAATGATGTTCACAGTGTTTTGTTCGTTGCATTCTAAAAAATCTTAAGTACCCAGCCATTAAGTTCCTCCTAATGCTTTTTTCTGGCATTCTTGAAATATAGCCAGGTTCCTACTAATGCTCCTTTCTTGCATTCTCAAACTATGTATCCAGGTTCTGAATATATATATATCGGTATCATCAGGTCTTGGACAAAACCTTTCATCACCATCAAACTCTCAAAATGGATTTGAAGCCCTCCCACTATGAAGCTTATATGATTTGTTTGAGGTCTCTTTCTTTGTCTCTTGTGGATGGTACAAGAAGCTTCTTTTCTTGGGTCTAGAAATCATTCATGGACCTCAACACAAGGCAGCAAAGAAAATTTGCACATACCGCTGAGTGTACTCTGTGCATGGTATTCTTTACTAAAAGACAAATGCCAAGTTCACGTTGCACTGATCACCCAGTACCTACTACCATAGCCAATGACAAGCATGTACTATATATATATATCAGGTCACCAAAACCTTAAATGGACATTGCTTTGTCCTCAGACACTTAGTTTTTTTTGCCTATATTGGTCGTTCACCAGACCTAAATGGTTGACTATTAAAAATAACCACATAAGGATGAACCAAACCCACATCTTTTTTTAATGTTTTGGGCCTACTTAGAGAACTTTAATTGCATTCAAAAAAGAAAAAGATCAGATTTCAATGGAAGTTGCATTCAATCATGTTGTTGGCATCTATGAAATTAATCTACAGTTTGTTTAATGTCAGCATAGTGATCCAATATCCACCACCATGCATTTACCAATGAGCCAAGTAAAGACCACACAAGAGATGATGCTTATCGATAAATTTTGAAATGAGAGATGTGAAGTGTCGTGAAGTTTGGATGCAAATTTGGTGATACAAAATATGATAGTGCAACTCATTGTAGTTTTGTGAATGCTCTTGTTTTATGTGACCTTTGCAAGTGCTGAAGATGCGTAACAAAATGTTTTGTGAAATGTTTAGGAAAAAATTAGATGTTTTGATTACTTCTAGATACAAAATTATAAGAGTCAAGAGGCAATCTGAGCAATGAGGATGAAGAGAATATTAATTTGTTAAATTACCAAAAGTAAGAGTTTGAGTGCATGTAGGGTGAGGATTCAAATCAACTATATTGAGATAAATCATCATACACCATTAGTAGATTTGCCTCTTGGGTGCCACAAGTTGAATCCTTAAAAAGGGTTACGTTAATTTCAATCAAGCTAGCCAAGATGTTTGTGTGATCTAATGATCCTTCAAGCAAGCCCAACATCTATCAACTACAACCAATTGATATCAATCCAAAATTCTAAGAAGGATGAAAATGTGGGTGTGGGATGAAGTTAGCTAGGCAATTAAGAATGCCTCTTAAACCTAAGAAAATTGGTTCAAGAGGTGCTCAAAGCATTAAAAATCCTACAAATCAAGCACGCATGCAAAGGAAAACTTTGAAAATTTTGGAAATTGGGCTAATGCAAGATTGCATTTGAAATGGAAACTATTAAATGTAGCTTCAAAATCCAAATTGCAAGCTAGATGTGAGGTGTGTTTGATACATTGCTAAGTATTCATTTGTATGTAATTATGTAGTCTAGAAATAAAGGCATGCAAAACAAATGTTGTAGAAAGGGGAAGGGGAAGCATTAGTGTAATATGGAAAAAAGTTGCAAGCAATTGAAAATCCATTTACACTCACATACTAGAGATTTTAAATACAACTAAAATTACATAAAACATGACTATGCCTTTCAAAAAATGGGATCTTAAGGTGTTGGTGGCTTAAATGGTTCACAAAGCACAACCATGATCCATTGTTGAGGGTTGCCTAGTGTTTGAAGGTTGAATGTGTGAAAGGTCTATGCCCATCAAATGTAGAGTTGTTATAAACAAATATAGTAAAAAGTGTATGATTTACACAAGTACCACTGGGCACAAGTAAGGGTGAATACACCTTGCATAGTCCCTTTTTTAATGTCATATTTGCATTTTTTCTTGCATTTCTTTAATACTTCAATATAAAATGTTAATATTTTCTTTGAAATACCAAAAAAAAAAAGTTTCACATATATAATGATAATAGAATTAACATTTCCAAAATGCAAAAGATACATTAAAATTCTAAATACTCCATGAACAATGGACTTTTTAATTTTGATGACAATTTTTGAAACACCTTATAAAACTTATGCATATGAACTTTTATCTTGTGCAACATTTATCACTCTTATGTATTCAAAACTTTGAGATATTGCATCATTGATGTTTAATAAACAAAAAATGTATTAAATGAGTGGAATATGAGTTTAATTGATTGTGTCATGGACTTTTTTGAATCCCAAAAACTAAATTATTTTTAAAAATATTTTGAGAATCAAAAATGATTATTTTATTGAACTATCTTTTTGCAACCTTTTTAAAATGCCTTGTAACATCATCATTTGAAATCAAAAATGGAAAAAGTTGTTAATCTCAATTACATATAAATATTCATATTTCAATGTAATTTTCAAATATACTAGATATGGAATCTCAAAAAGATTTTGCATTGCCATAAATTAAACACCTAATATGTTTTTAGTCAAATTGTGATGAATTAGGTGCATAGTTTGGCTAAAGTGGTGTTAGGGGGGAGGGGTGTTTTTGTTCTACCCAAAATTATTATGGGTTTGTGCATTCCATTTAACACTAAATGAGAAGAAGTAGTTATTTTGCAATGTCCTTACATCAACACAATAGTACAATAACCTCCAAATTTTACATTTCTAAAGGTAAATAGTTTAGACAGAATTTTGTTGAAAGAAGTGAATATGAAGTTACAATGTAGTTCAAAACTTGGATGAAAACCATTCTCTTTGACAAGTGGATTTCACCCTTCATAACATATGTTCAAGCATGTGAAAAAAAAAAAATTATAAATAATCATCATTTATTCGAAATGGCCACAACTTGAACATGTTATGATATATGTTATGTATAGGGCAAGGGGTGTGAGGTTAGATTTAATTATTCCATCATCACAATAAGTCATGCATTATAGCCTCATGATGTTGTGTGCTTCAAACCATTCAAAATTGTCCTTAAGGCTTATAGGGATGTGTGGACATTGGCTAACAAAAGTAAAGGGGATGCAATAGAAGATCTAACACAATGGGTGCCTTTAACTATCGCAAAGGTGTTGTCTTTGCCAAACATCCATAAAGGTTTCTAGACTATTAGAATTTGGCCATTTAACCTAGTTTCAATGGAATGCAAGATGCAACCATGCATTCATGGAAATAAAAACACATGAACCAAAGGTACTTAGGAATTAGCAAATTGAAAAAGTACTAGGTGAATGCACTAATAGCATTATGCCCAATGTCTACTACTGTTACATTGAGATCAAGGAATAATGTGTTGCACCATTCTAGGACAGTAGCACTATGGGTTTTAGCAATGAACTAAGAAGTTCATAGACCCAAGGAGGAGGGCCAAGTTGACACACAAGCATTGGCATTTGTGAGACTAATGAATTAAACATAAAGCATTTTAACAATCACAAAAAACATTTTTTATTTTGCCCAAGGTGGAATGTAGGCCGACTTGTTACACTTTGACACACTATCACAAATACAAGTTTATTTGATTGAAAAATCATATAAAAAAAGACCCACTTTGGACATGTGTCAAAAATACCATATTATCAATTTGGACAAGTTGATCTGGACCTATCCATTATGTTTGGGTGATCTTTTTTATTGGCAAAATGAGAGACTATTCAAGATTCATAAAAAATGGACCATTTAATTAGTCATATTTTTACCTAAGTCAAAATCATTTTTAATAAATTATTATTAAAAATATTTTTTATACATTTTTGTAGGTAGGTAGTAAATAGGGCTACGTAGGTTGTAAAAAAATTAGTAGGTAAATAGGTGGTAATTAACCTAACCTAACCTAACCTAACCCTAAATAACATAACTAACATACCTAACAAATTTTTGTTTCGCCTACCTACCAATTAGCCCCACCTAGGCATGCAGATAAAACTTACAAGTATTAAAAATTAAACCCTTCACATCCATAATGATAACCAAGTCCTTACCAATAGACCACATGATAAAAAGATGACACCTCTTGTCAATTTTTATTTCACATGTTTATTTCACATCATTACTTATGTAATTAAATAATAAAGTTAGGTGATTAATAGGTAGGTTAGTAGGTAGGTAAATGGGTAGGTAAATACATGGGAGGTAGGTAGACCTTGGTTACCTACCTAGCTTACAAAACAATTAGCTTGGACTATTATCTAGCATTTATGATGTCTAATTTGATTAAAGTCATTGGCCATTTTGACCAATGTTGTCAACTTTTTGTTCAACTCAATTAGATGTATGATTTGACAAATAGTCAAATAGGACATTCTAGTCAAGTTCATTGGTCAAAAAAATATACATGTCATTTAACCCTTGGGCCTCTAATCAAAATGTACATGCCTATTCATACATCATTGGTTAGTGAACTTGAACCATTTCAAAAAATTGTTTTGTATCATAGACTATTTGAAAAGTATTATGATGACATCGAATGACTACATCTAACCAAATATTGTTGTCATTTCCTCGTGTGCACTTGAATAGAAAATGGCACACAAGGAAGTGACAACAATAGAGATGGAACACTAAAACGAGAAGATGATTGTGTCCAAAGAAAAAATATTTATATCTAAAAAGTTGAAAGGGAGATCACCAAACATTAGAGGTTGTCAAATGATAAGGCCATTTGTGAAAAGAAAAACTTTGATGAAGCATGGTTGATAATGTTACGCTACCCAAGGTGATGTATTACACAAAACAATCAAAGCTAATGTACATTTATTTGCAAATGCCTATTGAACCCCATTTTGGAGAATTACTATTGGGATCTATAAGTTCAACATGAAGCGAGTAATTGTAAGAAAAGCAACATGAAAGGAAGGTAGAAATGTTTTGCACATTTCCTTGATTGAACCAACATGGGTCCATAAAGGCATTCCCAATTCGATTCATGTGAAGTGAATTAGAAATTGTTGAAGTTATTGAAGAAGCTTGTAACATTCAAGGAGAGTTTACAATGAAAATAATGTTCATTAATATATGATCACATTGATTATATTTAAGGTTTAGAGGATAGTTGAATTGCATGTAGTGTTAGCCTACTTCAATAACAACTACTACAACATTTTGAAGGATGGGGTGTGCATTTTGAACAATGGTGTGTTTGCACAATTTTTTCACTTTTAAGATTAAACATTATTAATTTTGAAAGATCCAGATGTTGGATTCAAGTGTGTGCACCTCCTTTGTTAAAAAAAAGTTATGGTAGTTTAAGAGGTGAGTGTGGGCTAGTATGGGAGGGCCCACATTATAAGTAGCAATCCATGTCATTAGATATGGGCCCCCTAATTGCCCATAATAGGTGAAACATATGTCAAATTTTTTTAAATGTGTATTTAATTCAAGGATATTATAAAAATGGTGATTTCATTTCTATTTTGGGGCACTTTCATTTGTTAATCCAATTATTTTCTTTTGAACACAATCTACTTCCAAATTTTGTGTTTTAGTTCCAAATTGTCCATTTAAGGAAAATGGTTATCTTATAACAATCAACTACATGTTTTCACAACAAGGGGTATGGGTTAAATAACATTTTTTCCCACAATAGTAAAATAACATGTATAATATATTTTGGATGATTTTATGTTATCTGCAAAGAAAGTAAAATTGAAAATCATAACCTAATTTTATTGAAACTAATGATGGCAATTAATCAATATGCAAAATCGGATTGCATGAAAGGGACATAATAAAGAAGGAAATTCAAATTAGCCTTTCCTTTTCAACCTAGGATGATTTGAGTTTCTTCCTATTTTTTATGTTTTGCTTGTGAATACCTAAAGGCTTACCTAGGTTATGGGATATATAAAGGATATTTAGGGGAATTTAAAAAGCTTATTTAGGGGTTAGCTAGGGGTTTCCAAGCTATGGGATATCTAAGGGTTATTTAAGAGCTACCTAGGTGAATTCATAGTTAGGTAGACAATTTGCAATGTCACAATTTTAGTTTTTCTAGATTGCAAATGAATTTAAAATGTAAAGCCATATTGAACATTAACATTTTAATTTTTTATTTATCCATTTTGCAATAGACTTTACTAGAAATCGTTTAAAAGATTATGGATGAATCTAAAAAAAAGAATGGATTCATAATGCACTTTTGAAATGGTGACACTACATTTTTCATGTAAGAAAGTGAAAAATTGTGGACTCAAAAAGTATGGTGTAGTAGTGTGAAAATAAAAATTAAAGAATAGGTCACCATCAAACGAGGAATTTGAATAATGAATGGAAATTTTCCTATACAAGAAACTTTTTTTTTTTTAATGACTTAATTTTCATCATTTTTCATTATTTTTTTTCCATTTCACATTGAAATCTTCAAGTTTTCAAATGAAGGTTTTGACCAATCACATGTTTAATGATATTTATAGGGTGGTTTACCAATCTTTGTGGGAAAAAAAGGAATAATTGTAGGATTTATAATTTTATAATTATTATAATTATAATAATCATAGCTAATGTAAGAAGTGGAATTTTCAAAATGTCAAAAGTGAACCATCTGACCATGTTTTTATTCACCTAGGGCAAGCAAAAATTATATAACCTCATGTAAGGGGTATTTGAGATAGGGGCTATCAAAGGCCTATGTAAAGATTACGTAAGGCCTACTTAAAATGCTACTTATATATGGATTATTTAAATAAACATTTAATGGCCAACATGCATATAATTAAGTAATGAGACACATAAGGGTTATTTAGGTAGCTACATAAGGTTTACCTAAAGGTTAGCTAGGGATTTCTTAGGTTAGAGGATGCCTAGGGGTTATTTAAGGGGCTAGTTAAGGTTACCCAAGGTTAATTCATAATGCAAATGGGGGTTATAGAGGACCCAGATAGGGGGTTATGTAAGGATTACCTAGGTTATGAAATACCTTAATAGGTAATATAATTATCTAATGTATATATAGAAGATACCAAAGGTAAACATGCTAGTTGTAAGAAGTTTAATGCATGTTGGGATGCATAGAATTAGATAGCCTTACTAGGCCAGAAGTTGACAAATCAACATTGCAATGGTAATATGTTGAAATATGGCAGTTAACATGAAATAAATATATAGCTAGTAAGTGACAATAGACATGCAAATGCAACAAGTGCAAAACCACATGCATTTGTGGCATCAAACTTGACAAGTCATTGACTTGCCAAGTTAATGGTGACCAATAGACAATTTTAAGAAGTTGTTAGAACCTATTAAAGTTAACTGAATATGTAACCATTACATAAGAATATTAAAGAATAGAAAAAAAGTCTAAGGGGGTTCACATTTTGAATCTATGATGAGTGATCCCATCATTTTTGGATTGCATTTTTGTAATGAAAGATTATTTGTGGCAATTGTGTGTGTGTATATGTAAAAGGCATGTTGAAGGAGTTAAGTTGTGAACCTTGTGTGGAACAATCTTCATTGTCTAGGTGATGTAAGATATAAGGAGAATCATCCATGGGAATGCATATTAATAATGATGACATGGTAGCTTTGTGGTGTCTTTTTGTGTTTAAAATGTAGTTGGTATGTTAATCAAGTCTACTTGGCAAGGAATAAAGGGTGTGCCATTAATCTTTATAGGAACCTACATTTGGAAGAAAGGTCTACAAAGAGGAGGAGATCATGGAGAGGTAGTCTTGATACTTGGAGTGCATTATATGTAAGGTTAGTACAAGGAGAGTCTCATAAGTATGTATCAATAGTTGTATTGTAATCATGAATAATATATTGTAATGTTATTAGAAGGATGCATGGCCTTAGTTACCAAATATATGGTGTTTAAATAGATGTAAAAGGCAAGAGCCCAACAACTATTTAAGAAAAAATAAATGATTTGTAAAAATAAATACTCAACATACCTAAAGGCTATTTAGGGGTTACATGGAATCCACTTATGGGGTTAGCTTAGGATTTCTTAGGTTAGGGATTACTCAAGGATTATGTAAAGGGGCTATTTAAAGTCGACCCATAGTGCAAAATGGGGTTATATATTAGGGCCTATACAAGGGATTGCTTAAAGGGCTACTTCATGCTTATTCATAGCCCTTTATGTAGACCCTATGTAGCCCTTTAATTAGGTTCCCTTAGGAATCCTTCAACTTGCACAACAACACATCTTGGGTTTTTCAATTGGTTAATAAAACAACTATTTTTTTAAAACTACAATTGTAACTACAAGTTCATGTTAATGATTGCGTAGTTGTAAAGGACATTGTGGTGCGATGTGGCATTATGGTTTTGTGACTATAGTCAATATCACAACTTGATGATTTTTACACAAATATCAAATTTTCAAAAATGTATTTTTAATGTATTTTTATTCATCCAAAATTAAATAATAACAAAATTCCATTGATTCTTGCAACTTTTTGTGAATAATAACAACTTATGGTTATGTGATGCTGACATAACATGCCACATGGCAACAAGGTTGACTAGTAGTCGCAACACCTCATGACTTGTGACACTAACTTCACATCATGATTCATGTCATTCATCTAATGAATTAATCTCATTTATTAGCTAGTTGAAAATATTGTTGTCCTTTGCAATTAGTAATGATTCAATTTTCCATGTGATGATGACATGGCATGCCATTTGGCAACAAGGTGTCACAAATTTTCATGGCAATCCATGATTTTTTGTGACATCATAAGTTTTTATGGCACCAATATTTATCATGGTAGGCCATAATTTTTTGTTGCCATGAGGTTTTTGAAGTCATGAATTCACATGCAAGTGTATGTGTACTAAAAAATTTATTGTTAACTTGTAATTATGATTACAATATTAATAGTTGTTTTGAAAAAGACGTCACATAATTCCTTGACTTTTTAAGTACTTAACAAACTAGCTTAAGTTAACCTATGTATGTAGGTTATTTAATAAAACCTACTTCGCAATATAAGTTACCTTGTAAGTTACTTAATTACACATAAGAAATTTATTACATTTAATATGTTTAAATGTACCTAAAATATGTTACCATATTAATAGGTTAACCTAAATAGGCTTCCTAGGTTCCCAGCTTTAGGTTTTTTGCCAAGTCAACCTAAGTAACTTCATTACGAAATATTTTATCAAGTTTGTAACTAGTTCAAGTTTGTGCAACTAGATGCAAATATGATTTGACTAGATGTAACATAATTATTTTAGGTTTTTTTTTAGCCTAAGAATGTTTAGGTTAATAAATAGTATAGGTTGACAAACTAGTTCATCTTAAGTCAACCTAGGGAGGTTTTAACTAGGTTGGTAGGTAGTAGGTAAATTGACCTAGGTCAACCTAAGGTGGCCAAGGTTAATTCAAAGCTAAAAATTTTGAGCTTTATAACTTTGTGTTAAATATAATTAATATAAACAAGGCAATGCAATGGATGAAGACTTGAACCCCAAAGTGAAAATGAAGGTTTCAAGTCCTCATTGTTGCAACCTATGATACCTAGGCCACTTGGCTTAGGTTAGATAGCTTAATTTAGGCTTCTTGGGCTAGGAATTTAATGTTTATTTTTAATTTAGGCCACCTAGCCTAAATTAGGTAGCCTAGGTTGCCTAACATAAATAATTGGCCTAGCTAAGTTAAACTAGGTTGATTTCTAGTTAGGCAACTTAGTCTAAGTTGCCTAATTAGGTGAAAACCCTTTAAGGTGTACCACATAGGACAAAAAGGGCCTAGTTCTTACTATAATCCTTTTTAACCTTATATTTTGATCCCCATTAAAATTAATAAGTCAAAAGTTGTCAAATTTTTCAAAAGGATTATATTTTAAACCATTACAATTTTAGATTCCTAGTCAATTATAACTAAAGTTAGGCTAGGTTGATTTTTGGTCATGTGCAATGACTCATAACATGTTTATAGATTTTTGACACATGTCATCCATCCATCAAGGTGTCTTTTGTAACACTTTGTCGAATACAATGATTAAATTGAAATGGCATGCATTTTACACGTCATACCAAAGTTAATGATGACATGGAATTTCATTATTATAAAAAAATTTAAAAAATCCTAGTCGTGAAAACGATTGGGCTTTGCAACAGAATGTCTTTTGTGACTAAATGGGTGAAACGACATGGGTTTAATAACTCACTAGTCACTAGTTACATATGTCCTTTCTAACTAGTATGTAGTTGTAAAGGTCAGTCACAAAACCTAAAATGTGTTGTTGTGTTATGTTGGTCGTTAAATAATTTTTATGTAATCCTTATGGAAACTTTTGATAGCCTTCATATTAAATAGTCCTTAAATATGCCCTAGGTAGCTTTTAAATAGATAGTCCTTTTGGTAACTCCATAGGTAGACCATAAGTAACCCTTAAGTAAATCCTAACCTATTTAGCCCCCCTACCCTAGTTGGTAGCTAGCCCTTTAATCTATGTGGTAGTAACCTAGGTAGATTAAAGTGGTTAGATATAAACTATGGTGATCAGTTGGGGGTGTTCATTTTTATTTTGAAAAGTGCTCCTCATTTTGGTGGACTTTATGGATAGTTAAAAAGGCATGATGAATAGGTATATGTAATGAATCCCAAAGTGAGGAGTATTTTATGAATAATTTTGATATATTTGGATATTTCATTTTATAATTATTTTTGCATGATACCCTATAAGTACAAATAAAAAATCCCAAGAAAAAAATTTATTTTTATTTTTTTGTGTTAAATGTTTTATGAATAAGGTAATGCCCAAATGTGATAGTTTATATGGCCTTGTAAATATGCCTACAATATAGTGCCTTCCAAAAGGTTGTGTAAAAGGAAATGAATGCTTTTGATTGGGCATAATGATTGGCCTAGGTGTTAACAAAAATATTTTTTCACTTTATATTGGTCACTTCTTTATGTTTATAAATAGGCACAAAAAAAAATTAATATTGTAGTATTTGGGTGGCTTTGGCAATTCTTTGCCAAATAATTAATTTAATCCAAAAATTTTGGTTCAACAACTACTTTTTTAATTATGAAAATTTTGACATATGTGTAATATATGTAATAAAATTTGTTAGTATTTAAAAGATATTTCATTACATAAGTGGTCAAATGGATGTAAAGTAATTGATTTGGTCAGGCAAGTCCCTAGTTCAAAATTGGCTGGCAATTTGAATGTGTTTTTGAAAATTTTAGCAGAAAGGGCTAATTTTTTTCTAAATTTTTTAGCAGCGTTGAAAATAATTTAATTTATGCCAAAGCCACCTAGGTACTATAGTTGTATATGTTGATGTGTTAAACATTGATAAATGCCCCTAATAGGGGAATGTGGGTGGAGATGTTTTACCTTACTTATTTAGCAAATGAATAGGAATGCATTTTGAAAAAATACCTAGTGCATTTGAAAAGTATTTTGTATTTGTAATCCCTACAAAAAATCACGAATTTTCAAAAGGTTTAACTTGACTAAAATGTTCACATTGATTAGAAGGGATGTTTATTTTTATTAAAGGCATGGGGCATGAAAGACACATGGTTCTTTTGGTTGGATTTTTTTACTAAAGAGACCTTTTTTGACCAAGTGTCATGTTGTACATTTAGTTAGAAAGGACAAAGGTCATCAAGATGACCATGGTTTAATCAAATAAGCCATACTAAATGTCTAGGCTTTAGTCAAATTGATCATATTGATTTGGCTACCTAGTCTATTTTCTAGGCATTAGTTATTTACCTAAAGTTTAACATGTTTAATAACTAGGCTATGTTTATATTACCTATTTAACTTAACATAATTCATCTAGGTTAAACTAGGTAGGTAGCTTAGGCTTCAAGGCAAATCACATTAGTTAAATGCAATAGGTTAAATAGATAGCTTAGGTTTAGGTAAGTTGTTTTGGCCAGAACTTTTTTAATTAATTTATAAGTAACCTAATTACTAGCTGTTAAAAAATAGTTCAAGGTTAAGCTAAGTAGGTTAAGCTAACTTATAGGTTAAGCTAAGTAGCCAAGTTAAGGCTAATAAGGTACATAATTGGGTTTAGGGTTTACCAATAGAAGGTGGTGTAGTTTGATCCCAAAGGCATTGAAATGCCCCCATAAGGTTTTGGGTTCAAACTTGCGCAAATTGTGTGTATGATATTTGTATGTGACAATGTACATGTACATTATAGATGTATGGTTGTAGATAGGGTATAGGTAGCTATCTACCTATTTACCTTTTGCAACATATGATGCCACAACATTTTCAAAGGTGTAATATAATGATGACTCGTGGGACAAATCAAAGCATAAATAATGATGGTTTAATTGAGTAGTGGTCAAATTGACAATTGACCATTTTGACTAGTCAAAATATCACATGACCCCCTGGTCAAAAAGACACCAATCAAGCTTGTCCAAATGACATTTTTGTCAAATTGGACAAGAGGGCAAAAAGACCAAAATGGGGGTCTTTTTTACTGATTTTTCCAATGAAAAAGACCATGATTTCTTGTAGTGAATCTTACCCAATATTTTCTAATATTGGTTGGATTCTTAAACTTATGAATAGGCTTAAACTCCTTTGTAGGTTTAAAGATTTTTCCCTCTCTTTAGGAATAGGTGTAAAAATGTTTTCCTTTTACATGTCAAAATATACAAATGATTAGGTTTTTATAATGTTTGCATTGTCATATGAGTAGGGTAATGCATATGGAACATGGCATTTCCAAAATAAACACATATCACCTATGCATCACTTTTCAAATGGCAACCCATAATAGCTACCAAATTCTACTTACATGATGCAAGTGAAATGATTTATTTCACAAAAGAGAATTTTGTGGTTGTGAACTTGAATTAGTTTTTTCACAAAGCGATGGATCCTTTGATCAAGCTCATTTTGAAAAGATATGTTGAAAGCACCAATTCAACAATAAAAATTCATGAATTGTGGTTTTGGGGACATGAGCAAATTCAGCATTTGCTCAATGCCTTTTAAAGAATGTTATTTCCAATCAGGTGGGCAACAAGCTTGAAATTCCAAACATCTTGTTCATTTGATGATAAAATTGGATTATGCATACAATGTGAACCTTCATGAAGATGAAATTGAACAAAGTTCAAAATAGTTGTCCTTGTCACATTGAAGTTTGATGAAATGTTGCAAATGGTAAAAAACATTTGTAATGAAGGGCAACATATCCTACTCAAACCAACTTTGTTTATATTGGATGTTGATTGGAATTCAAATACTAGAGATCTTTTGATTATATAATCATTATGGACAAGGTGTGAACAACATATGAGATTTAAAATTTTGTGTTATAACTAGATGTCTAACGAAATCCATCATGTTTTTCACTTTATTGACAATTAATACAGAAGATCATTCCAACATACAAAAAATGATGACATGCAATGTTTGATAAAAAAACACATTGTTGTACACATTATGATTTTTTTAAAAACCTAATAATTATAGAATAATAAAGTAGTAACCATATTCTTTCTTTATTTCCTTCACCGCCTACTTCCAATCCCATCATTTTATGTTTTACTTCATGATGTTCTACCTCATTGTGTTTTGTTTAAAGTTATTTATTTGTGTCCTTTATGAGTCTTAAAACTAGTTGGTTTAAAACAAACAAAATTTGAATAATGACATCTATGATCCATTGAAAAGAAATTTAGCAAATTCAATAACATGTAAGCACAATTAATGATTTTTCAATATGGAGATCAAATGCAAGATTAGGAAAAGAAATACCCTCATGTTATATAAAATAAATTGCATAATCATCATAAGTACAACAACAAGAAGGAATTACACTAACTGGTTTTCTAAAGATGAATGATAATCCATCATTTCTTATGTATAAATAAAGAAAAATACAAAACGAACAAATCATCCAAACAACATCAACTACCTTGAATTTGACAAACTAATTTTCATATCAACAAATTATTACCACATGCAACAATTTGTTAATGATTCAACATTAACCACAATATCAATTTTGGTGTCAACAATTGTTTTTCAAATTGTTGCATAAAACACTTCACATGGGTAACATTTAAAATGAATGTCATGCATGCTTTGATGTCCATGCTTCACCTATTGATGAATGTGAATGAAAGATGAAGACTTCTTGAAAAGTTTAATTGTAGTCAACAAGGTAGCACACTCATCCTTTTTTTTTAATGATGCAAAAATATCAAATTGATGTCATTTGGAAAGTTGTAGTAAGTTCCAAAACTCACCCCAAACACTCTACCACCATGAATTATGTAAAAGATGAGAATTCCAAATTGCCATTCAAATACCTTAAAAGGGTATGATGTAAAAAACCAATAATTTGAGTTATGGTTAGATGTGAAGTCTCACTCTTCATATATTTGGAACACCATTTGTTAGGCCACATAGGTGTTCAAGTGGCATCACACTTTGGGGAATCTAGGTGACACAAAGAGCTTCGAGTAGAACATTTTGCAAATGCATAGTTAATCTCATTATGCTTAAACCAAACTTTTTATGACTCAATTTGCAACTCCACACTTCCATTCATGACTTTTGGCAACCTATTACTGCATAAAAATTTTCATTTTTTTTGGGTTTGAAAAACCTTTTCCAAATTGTCACCATATTTGGATGATGTTTTCCTTTGGGAAAGGACATATTAAAATTATAAGCATCCAAATTAAATTGGATTTTTAAAAAGGGTATTCTTATTGTGTCAATCATCATGTGTTTTAAAAGGAATTGACCAAGCAACTCTAAAAGTTTTTGGGCTAATCATATGATAGTTTAGATAATCCATGTTTTGAAAGTAAACCCTTGTTGTCCCTCTCAACTATGTGATGGATTTAAATGTTTTTTGTCACAATTAGAAGCATAGGTTGTTTGCCATAAACAAAGAGGCAGAACTTTATGTCATTAAAAGACACCATGTTGTAATCTTTTACCAAGTGAGAAGTAAAAAATCATTTATATTTTAGTTTCATTTGTATTATTTGATGCATTGCTCATCTAAATTCCAAAGATCAAGAATAACTATCATTTCCTATTAGAAGAACCTTTTGACATGTTTCAACTTGTTTGCTTAAATATGATTAGTTCCACATTTTTTCTTTTTATATATATTGCACATAAACAACAAAGAAATAAAAATGAAGAAGTACATATTTAGTATAAAATGGCAATCTATTATTTTGGTAAAGTTGTTAACTTCAATCCAACTCCTATTATTTCAAACAACAATTCAATAACCAAAAGCACAATTGAAAACTTCAGAATATTAAGGAATTTCAACATTACTTCCACCTACCCCCACACCACCAAAAAATGGAGCATAACATCACAAAAAAAAGTTAGTTCACAATTTTATAATTTGTCAAAATTTGCATGAAAATTTAGAATTTTTTTGTCATCCAATCTTTTTATCAAATTTCATTGAATCTAACAAGTAGGTAGGTTGTTAAACATATTGATTCAAGTAATTAAAACATTACATGGAAAAAGTTATAATAAAATGCGGATACATGTTGGCAAATCCAATGAGTTCATAACAATTTAAAAATTAGCAATGTGTGATGTATATATCCTTGATTCCAAATTAAGGATTCATGTCCAAGCCCAACATGTTGTTCATTTATAAAAGTAAAAACTATTTCCATTTTTCTTAACATTTTTATGCATGAATACATGGCTGTATGTTCCAAAAGTAAATAATGAGATAATGATTTTCCATACAAAGGGTGGCCAAATTTTTGGATGAGATTGCACCATTTTTGAATTAAAAGTAGGTATCCCTTTTTCAACTAGCTCAATATCAAAATGTAGCTAAAATCAATATTTTGATCATCATAAATATAATGTAAGTAACACATACGCAATTACCTTCCTTTTCTCAACTACATCAACAAGAGTGGAGAAGTGCAAAAAATTGTATAAATTTCCAAAAAGATTTTGGTTGATTCTATTGTGTTATGTCACCTTGCCAACCTCCTTAACAAAGGTTCAAACAATATTTTTATGTAAATAGACAAAAAATATAAATGATCTTCTCCAATGTTAAAGGTGAAAAACTTAAAAAACTCATATATTCTTGGAATCTACAAGAAACAAAAAAGTAATTAACAAAACTAAAATAATTATAAGACAAACCTGAGGTTTCAAATTACAAAATTACAAAAAATATATATAGAAAAAATAATAAAAGAAAAAACAAGAAAAAATATATGTATAAAATAATAAAAAACTAAAAAAAAAAAAAACCCAAAGACAATTAGAAAAGAAAAACACATAAGATAAAAAAGGAAAATTAAAAAAATAGAAAAAGGTTTTTTTTTTTGGGATATCCACCCAACACTAACACGAACCCATAGCCATCTATGCACATCCATTCGAAGCATGTTGTGATTCCAATGTAATGAGTGAACCTCAATTAAATTGAAATGAGGGTTTGCATTTGTTAGCCTATCTTGTAAACAATAGGTCTCAAAAGTGGTTGGTATATAGGTAGCATAATTTGTAGTAACTATGTAAGTAAATGCATGTAAATAGTTAATACATGAGCAAGGCTTAGTGAATTGTGAATAGGTAATAAAACAAAAAACTTAGCTGCCCACCTTTGTTAGCTAAAGAGTTGGATCATGATTGAAAAATGTTTCTCATTCATTGAACATCCATCCTTCATGCTGGGCTTGTGGCTATTGGTCCATTACATGAATAGGTGCTTTCCTTTGGCAAGCTACAACTGAACAACATAAAGACCTTATAGAATTATTTATCTATTTATTTGACACAAAGGACTTGAATCCATTGCAAAGAAAAAAGGTACACTACAAAACCAAGGGAGGATCCACCCCAGCCAAGAAACTAAAAATCCAACCAGATCAAATAGTAATACTAATTAACTTGGGTAATTGGTAACACCATTTGATTTTTTTGCCATCCCTAAAATAATAGGTGAAGTGAGGTCCGCAAAGTTTATAAAAAAACTTTAAGTACTTGCCTTGAGTTGATCGGACTTTCTCAATGTTATGTAGTGTCTTCTGTTATTTTAATCTCCCATAAGTTGTTAAACCTTCCAAAACAATTGACCTATCTTAAATTACATCTCAACTTGTGATTGTTGATTGAAAATTGAATAATTTCTCATGATCCATATTTTTCAAAGGACTATGCTCCCTAATAATGTCCAAATTGCATTGTGAATTGCTCATATATTTTCAAAAACTTTTTGTTGAAAATGCATTGTTGTAAGTCCAACATCTTCATTTTGCTATTGTTGGTTAGTGGGTTCTTGAGTCAGTAGATGATGGTCATGGCCCATGACCATGTAATCTTGCCTTGGGGGTGATCATAAAATTGATGGATCAATGATTTAAGTGTTCCCAAATCACAAATTGGGCACATAACATCAATGTTTGAGTTTGCTTGAGCTCTCCATACATTGATTGCAATTGCCTTGTGAATAATTGACCACAAAACCCCAAGTCTTTTTAAACTCGGTTTGGTCACCACAAATCCTTATATTTTACTTTAAATGCACTAAGTAAAATGGGAGCCCACTTCTCCAGTATGTTTCTAATAAGGGAAGTTCTTTTGTTGAATAGTTTATAACTTTTTTTTGATGTGTAGTGCAAAAGAGTGGACCTATCCCTTGACTTTCACCAAGTGGGATCAAACTTTATCATGGACAATTTGCCATAGAACATATGGAAGGTGGTTTTGTTAAGGCCTTTTTTGGTGGAGATCACTCGTACCTACTTGCATGTGCTTCTAACTGCCAAGTCCAAGGTAGGGTGATCTTGGTTTTTGTGAGCTACCATAGCTAAGTAAGGGTTGATTTGAAATAATTTGAGGCTTCCAAGGATGTGGAAAACCTCATTGCTATCACAAGAGGGGAAATAATCTTTTATAGTGCAAAATATTACTTCATGCATTCTATTGTCATTGGCAAGATAAATTCCTATCCATTCCTCCTTTATTATTTGCATGGTAGGGGGATTGAAGCTCAAATAACCACTAGTCAAGGAGTTTGTTCAAAATGCGGTTCCATAATACCTTTTTGTTTTCATCACATTAGAATGTGTGCTTAACATCTTGCCATGGTTAGAAGCCTTTGCCTTGGATGTTCCACAAATCTCGAATCCTTCATAGACCATGTCTATGCAATTATTTTACCCTAGGGATTGCTATTCCAAATTCTTCACCCTTGAATGTTGTGGACCACTAGAAAAGGTATTGAAGATGGAATTTAATAGGAATGAGGGGTCCACGATGAAATGTTTAACCATAAGCTTCCAAGCTTTTGCACTTGTATTCTAAACCCTGGACCCTATAGTTGATATATGCCCATGAATTAACATCCATTGAAGGCTAGGAATCCATTTCTTGTGCTTTGAAGGTCGGGCTTTGCATATCTTGAATTACAATAACAATTTGAGATTGGAACACCATAATTCAAACATCATGACTACCCATTTGTTCAAAAGAACAGTGAAAGCCTCTTCAAGGTCAATGATGCTAAGCCCTTTAATAATCCATTTAACACAATAATCTATCCATCGTATCCTTTATATAATGTCATGTTCTTGTCCATTCCATAAAAAGTTGGGCATGGAAGATTTGTATTTCCTTATTACCTTAGAAAAATCGGCCCACATGACAATGAAGTACCCGAGTGGAAAACTTAGGATTAAATTAACAATCACTACTTTGAACATTTGCTAGAAAAAAACATTTGAAAAAAAAACAAGGATTCTCCACTTTCAATGTTTGAATGCTTTGAAAATGCAAAAACATTTTTGATTTGTGCCAAGTTTTGAGCATGTAAACTTTGCAATTAGGGGAAAATATTCAAAAAAATTTATGACAATCCAAATTATTATGTTTCCCTTGTGAACTTTTAAACATACAAAAATGCAATTTTAAGGAATGTCCATTCACTTGGGTGGCTCTTTTTAAATGATTGTGATTTTACCCTATTGTGACAAGATTTGTTACTTATCACTATTGGGCATCTTGATGCCATGAATGTTGCCATGTAGTGTTGCTTGCTTAACCATGACATTAAGAACCTCTCCAATTATTACGAAGAGGTAGGGTGCTAAAGGGCAACCTTGCCTTAACCCCCATAGTTTTATGTCAAATGATGGAAAGATGGGTCTATTTAGGTGAATTTTTACTATATTGCATCTTGAAACAAAAGCTTGACCATGGTGAAAAACTCCTTTGCAAAACCCATCATGTCTATAATTTTAAGGAGAAAATTCCAAGAAACCTTATCATTTGTTTGCGCAAAGTCAAGCTTCAAGAATATTAAATCTTGCTTGGATTTTTTAGCCCAATCTATTGTCTCATGTGTCAACAAAACATTGTCTAAAATGTACCTTAGTGGTAAAAATGTTGTTTGATTTGCATCAATAACTTCCATCAACACTAGCTAAAGATGTAGTTGTAGGGCCTTGGCAAAAATCTTGTAAGTCACATTGAGTAATGTGATGGGTCTTTAGTTACCTATGTCAACCTTATCCCCTATTTTGAAAATCAGAGTTATCAAACCCTTGGTTACTACTTGTGGCAACTTGCTAGAATGCATTGCTTGAATGCTCATCTCATGATAATCCTCCCCAATGAAGTACCAAAAGTGCACAAATGTTTTGTAACAACCCCATCTAGGTTTGTAACCCTTTTTTTGGCCATTACTTTGGGTAGTTTTTGCAGTTCTTTGATAGAGATTGGACAAACTAGTGTATGGTTCATCTTTTATGTGACCTAATTGATGGGGATGGCTCGAAAGACCATTTCGCATTGGCTAGTTATCACATGGGGTGATTTTGGTGGGGTTGAGTACATGTTGCTATAGAAAGCCTTGCATGTTTCTTTAATTTCTTCTTGTGATGATGCCATCTCCCATCCACTTTCCTAAATGATGTAACCATCACTCATGTCTTCTTCTCTCTTATTACCTTGAAAAACTTTTTAATGCAAGAGTTATCTTTTTTAATCCACTTGATCTTAGACATAATGCATATTTCTTTTGATTTTATGTCCTTAAGATTTGACATTGGACCCATAAATAACTAACTACTTCTTGTTTTATCATGTCAAGAATGTCATCTTGGAGGTTAACTTGTGCCACCTCCAAGTTCGTCTTCAATGATTCTTCCTTTTGTTTTAATTTTGTTGCCTTCGATTTACAAAACTCCCTATAGTATCTTGTGACCAATTTTAACCTTGTGAAGAAAACATGTCAAATCGATGTAGGGTTGGGTGGACCAATTTGCCACAGAACCAAAGTCTCGATTTACTCAAAAAGGTGGTCAAATTTTGGAAATTACAACTAGTTTACATTAATTTACATTGATTTCCTCCATATTTTTTCCATGTCATTAATGGAAAATCTATAATTTTTATTTCTTTAAGCATCTAAGCAAAAAAATTATAAAATATATCTTCCTCCAATATGATATGGACTTATGAAAAAATGTTTTTGATTAGCCCATTCAAAAGTCCATAAGTATAGTTTAAAAATTCAACTCATTATTTATTTTGTTCTTACAATTCTTTGATATGATATTTACTAATTCTAAGTCCTTAGCACATACCCCATTATTCAATGGACTGTAGCATAGTCCACATAGAAATGGTAGTTAGAGGTGCAGTACATGAGTTTTGAGTTCAAAAGTTCATGGCTTTTATAACTTTTAAAAATTTGTAAAATGAGTTTATGCATCATGTAGATATTCAAGTTAAGATATTTAAACCAAGTCCATTTTAATAAATTTTAAGACCTATAAAATGACATGGGCATTACAATGGCAACCACAAGGCAGAATGGGTTGGCATGACACCCAAATTGGTTCACCCAACCATGCATTGACCCTACCTTATGTCCATATTCAAGCTAGATTCTTGCAATGCATGGTTTTGCCTCATTGAAAAAATGAGTGTTCATTTTCCAATAGGATTATTGTATGACAAGAGCAAAAATTTCCACTTCACATGAGGTGGGGTGGTGATTTGAACGTTCATTGTTTCCCGTAATTATGTATCTTATAGATTTAAGGGTTGGTCTAAGAGATGAATCTACATTTAGGTACATTTTATCAAGCTTGGCCATAATACATTCCATTTGCTTCCTACCACTATCCCAAGAGGAACATAGGCTTCTTGTTGACCTTTTTGGTTCTTCAACTTGCAACAATGTTTTGAGACCTTCCCAAGCCATTTTTTCACAATTAAAGATCATCTTCCCACATTTTGAAGTTTTGTCTTCTACCTTTTCCACCATGTTAAAGTCACCTCCAATTATCCACTTTTAGTGCTTAGGGAGGACTAGTTTCAAATGCTCCCAATGAACACGTCTCTTCGTTGCTTCACTAGGGGCAATATATATGTTGAATAGACCCACATCATCTCCTAACAATCCCTTTAACCTTAGCCACTAAAGATGGTTGCAAGAGCAATTCCATACGTGGATACTAGCTTGACCCACCTATAGTCCATGATTATACATCTACCACCCCTTCCCTCCCCCTCTTTAGCCTCACCATTAAGATTTGCATATCCTAAGGAAACTTCCACAATCCATGTTGGAACATCTTTGCACACTAATTTGCCCAAATTGCTTGCTTTTGTAATTTTAAGTTTTTGTTATTGGAAGAAAACTACATCAACTTTAGGGGTGATTCTTTGGATGTATTATCATACTTTGAAGGTTTCTTTCTTAAGGTTAAGCCCACAAACATTGTATGATAGATGTGTAGCTTCATGGCTAATGGTTTGGAATGTGAAGATTCTTTCCAGTGGTCCTTTCATGGTGTGTATCCCTTGGTGCACGGTAGAATCCCCATGTATCAAATAATTTTTGAGGTTGTGATGTTCAACTTTTTTTCAATGAATTGGGCTTAACCCCTCTAGCTCTTGCCTTGGTAGTGCAAATGTTGTTGTTGTTGTTGTTTTTTTTGTAGATATGGAGGAATCTTCATTGTTAAGGTGTTTTTCCCTTAACTACATGTTCAATTTTAGGCCCCAAATTCCTACGGCCTTTAAGGGTGAAAGCACATTAAGGTGTTACACTTTGGATACCTAGGAGTCCATTTTTCATAGTTTTTAAATTTTCAATAGTAGTTTATTCCAATTGATATGTGCAAATGATGAAATGGGACTCATGTCAATAATGAACTCATACACATTATGTTAAAATTTCATGGTCAAATCTTTGGTATTCAATTTGTTATGGACTTTTTAAGTTGTATAAAAACACATGTTCGATCAAGAATAAATTAAATGGACTCAATACACTTTGATATAATGTCCTTTATGAATAAATGACTCAATGGTAATATAATATTGTGGCAAATTTATATTCAATAAGTCAATTTGAAAAGATTTAATGATTCAATTTTGAAATGTATATCAAGTATGAAGCTTTTGAAGGAAGTCCTTCATTTGTTGAAAATAATGGTTTAGATGTTCATATTTCAAGTATAAGATTATTGTAAAATAAGTTAGAGATGTTTAAATCCTTATGGAAAAATATCTTATAACACATTGCCACATGGCCCATTTGATTCAAAATATCTTGTTTTTGCATGTTTTTGTCATACTTTCCTGGTGTATTTTATTTCATAATGGACTAAAAATGAATTGTCATGATGTGCCATTTTTGTTCCACCCTCATGTGCTTTCACCCTTGAGGTCAATAAGGGTTTCGACAATGGATATTTCCTTCATTTGTGATTCCTCATGTTTACCCATGGGTGTTAGGGGCGAAGAATGTGATTATTGGGCATCCTCAAAACAGTCCATTTCCTCAACAACCTCTACGACTGTAATCTTAAAAAAAATTGGCTATGAATCTCTTGGCAAATTGTTTGAATGTTTATAATGTTAATGTTGGCAATTTGGTTAGCAAGTAGTTGGGATGCTACACTTTCTTCTTGATGTTTGGCATGAAAAGTGATGTAAGGTCAAGTTGTTGGAGTTTGTTCTAGTGTTGGGGATTGTGTTACTTGACACAAGAAAAAATCTTGTCATTTTTCACTACTCAAATTCACTAGGTTTTTAGTGTAATGGGACAAAATTGATTAATATGCAACTTATATGGTTTTGGTAAAAAAACACTAATTGATTAAAATATTTTTAATGAAATGTTTTTTAATAATTTTGGATAGTCACATGTTGCATTATGACATGGATATATGAGGGTCCAAGTTAATATGATGCAGAATAATGCACCATGTCATCATACATTTTTTTGGTTTGGTTTGGTTTGGTTTGGTTTTTTTTAAATCATGGAGATGGATTGCATTTTTGTCATGACATGCCATGACAAAATTACTTGTTATGAAAAATTTTTAATTTCAAATTTTATTTTGTTTTTTGGTTTTGTCAATAAAAACATTTTGACACCATTTGCCATTATGTACATGTTTGTACACTTCATTTATGCAAAATACATTAATGCATGCATTTATCAAGGTTTGAACCCAAGACCTCATGGAAGTGCACCAAATTTTTAACCACCAAATTGCTTCAAAATTTTATTAACAAAAATGAAAAAGTTTAAGTTTATTGTATTTGGCATGAAATTGTTTAGGAAATTCAAAGTTTAACATATGTTTTCTTTTTCAAAATTTATTCAAATGCTACAAATGAAAACATGATCTTGAAGCTTATTCGATAATGTATTCAAAAGAATTATTATAATTTATAAATATTCAATTTAAAAGGTTAAATAGACAACTTTAAATAACATGTCACGAATGAATATACAAATATCTTTTTGTTTAAATTGACCTACAACCTTTGTAAGCTGAATGTGAATTCAAAAATTCATTCATTAAGTCTTTTACAATGTTACTTTCATTACATCAAATATGTCCTTTTTTTCAAGAATTACAAGTTTTTATTTTCCCCAATATGATTATATATAAATTTTTAATTTATTTTTGCAATGTTGCTAAAATGGTAATCCTCCATAAGAATATTTAACCACATTTGGTTATAAACAAGTTGTGGAGTTGGAAATTTGTTTAAATCCTTTAATATTATAATTATTTACTGTAATTTTTTGAAATTTTTTGACAATATATATTTCAAATTTCACAAAAAATTGTTATTTTTATTTCAAAAAAAAAATTGTTGATGTTGTTGCCCTTTTAAATTGACAAAAATTGGCAACAAAAATAAACATTATTTAAGTAATTAATATATCCATCTAATTTTCAAGACCATATTTGTTTAACAACATGAATCATACAATAATACAAATGATTAATAACAATTTGTTTAAAAAAAAAATCACAACATATATATGGGGTAAGAATATATTTTACTTTGTTTCCTTTGTAAAAATAAAAACGACATAATTTGGTGAAGTTTTAACATAAAATAATTGGATTAAATCCCCACTCCTAACCAACGTGCTTTTTTTGTTTTGAATTTTTTAAACTTGTCAATTCTTACTAGGAAAAAAATGGAAAAAATAGTGTAAATAATTCAAGGAAAAATGGAAACAAAAAAAATTCCAAAAAATTGAGATCACAAATTTGAAAGGAAAAAGGTTACTCCTAATGAATAAAAAGTTTTAAATAATTTTAATAATATGTAAACACATAACCAATTTCAACATCAAATTTATTTGAAAACTTTTAAGTGGAATCTTTGAGATTGTTATAAGCCTTATCTATTTTTTTTAAATTAAAAAATATTAATGATGTAATCAAAGGTTTTTTTTTGTGGTGAATTTCCATCATTTTGTGGACATAAAAAGGGGCCATCAACATCAACAAAAGATTTTTTAATAAAAATAAGAAATTTATATTTTAATTTTTTAAAAATGATATAATTTTACAATGGGTTCTAGGACTTGCAACCAAAATATAGAAATATTTTAACAAATTTTCCTAAAACAAACTAGGGGAAAAAAAACATTATACTTCATATAAATGAACAAGGAATTTAACACATTCAAAGTAAATTATTCAACTCATGTGTAAATGTTAATAGTGCAAAATATGTGAACACAAAACACGTTTAAGTATAAATATGAAGTATGAAGTTGCTATGTGTGTTTCAATGTATAGTAGTAAGTGTAATATGTAACATTTGAATAATGGTTTCAATAAGTTCAAAATGGATGATTCAACTCATGCAAAGATGTTGATAGTTCAAGAAATGTAAAAAAATTTACTAAACTATTCAAGTATAATTGTAAAGCATTAGAAATGCATGTGTTTCAATATATTCTAATAAATGCAAGATGCAATTTGTGAGTACTAATTTTAACATATTAAAAGTGGATGGGTCAATTCGTGTACACATGTTGATAATGTGAATAAAAACATTAACTCATTCCAATATAAATGTAGGGTCTTCAATTGTTACATGTGTTTTGATAAACTATAATAAGTGTAAAATTCATAAGTAATGGTTTCAACATGTTAAAAGTTGATGGCTCAATTCATATACCATGTCGATAGTTGAAAATATGTCAAAAAAATTTGTAACCCACTATAATGCATTATGTAAATAAAGTTAAATGCCATTTTAATTTCCACATCAATAATTTTGAGTCATTAAAAAATAAAATACAATCCAAATTATACTCATAACGAGTGCCAATGGGAGAACATGAGTCACATTCACTTATTAGAGGATTATTTTTTAACGAATATTGAATCTTTCAAAATCTTGAAATTTTTCTTTATATTATTATGTCAAGGTTGAGGTTTATGTAAAAGATTTCAAAAACTATTTCACTTTCAAAAGTTTTAACACTTGTTTCCAAATCATTTTTGTGTTTAAAAGCAACCATGACAATGTTTAGGGCCCAAACATGATTATGGTATCACATTTGTACCTTAAGGACTCACTCTAAGGATTCCCAAATTCACTTTTTTCGTCACTTTTCCCATGAGTTGTCTTATAGTGCACCCTTTTTTCTCATGTCAAATGAAATAATTTTGTTTTAAATTTAATATAGGCCTTTAAAGTATCTATTTTTTTCACTTATGAAAGTGAGAATAATAAAATTTGTCCAATGTGGGCCATTTTCTATCACTGGTCCAAAATTCTTAAAAATTTTCCTTTTAATTCTTTTTTTACATTATAATAGGGCATTTGGTTCTTGTCACATTCATACATTTTAAACAAATTAACACATAACGTGTTTGTGGTAAAAATCTTGGGCCAAAAAAAATTGTTTAACGGTACATTCATAAAAATAGAAACCATAGGAACTATAACTAATGCTTTGTTTTTCACGTTTTTGTGTCAAAAGTAATATTAATATTCCACATTTCTTTAGTTTTGATGAGAATGTTATTAATATATTGTGGAAACATATGCAATAATTTCAAATGAATATAATGAAATTTGAGTTCTCAAAAGCATTAATGAGTGAAAATCTTTTAAGGTGTACCACATAGGATGAAAAGGGCTTATTCCTTATTACAATATTTTTTTACTTTATATTTGAATCCCCATAAAAAATAATGAGTCAAAAGTTGTCAAATTTTTTAGAAGGATTATATTTTAAACCATTACAATTCTAAATTCTATCATAATCATTCGTAAATGTGTCTTTACATGGTAAAAAAATACTAGGCAACAAAGATAGAAAATGGTGACATTATGACAATATTTTTATACACCTTAAAAAATTTAGACCCAAACTAATCATTATAACCAATGTTTTATAATGTTTTTACTACGTGAAAAAATTCATAAATGTCTCTTAAAAGACTTGAAAATGACATAATTTTGGATAGATCTTTAAACACAAATTCACATAATAGTATAATGTAACATATTTTTGAATCAAATGGACTTTCTTATGACTTTTTGCAACTTACAAATGAAATATTCCTAACATATACCAAGAATCTTTCAAAATAAACAATCACCAAAGTCCTTATTAAGGGTGCACCCATGGTTCCTTATTTTGTGGATGTACCCTTAGACATTCCTTATGAGTCCTTGAATTTTTTTCTCATGAGACAAAGTTTTAAATTTTTTTCAAAGACTTTGTAAGAATCCTTAAACTTGTTAAAATTGAACATTCTATGCATAGAATAGTACCTTTGTAATGTATCTATCTATGAATAAAATCAAACTTTCAATGTGAATGTGTCATTAAGTTTCAACAACATGTTCAAGTGAGGGGGTGCAGTGAATATAAAATGAGATTGTCCTTTTAAGTACCTCAATCATGTTTTGACCCTTTAATGAATGCTTTTGAAATATTTTTATTCATTAAACATTTTTCAAATTAATTTATATGTTTCAATGATATATTAAAAACCTTACATTATAAAAAAAAAACTTATACTTTTAACACCAAATTTAATTGTTATTTCTAAATGTGAAAAAATTAAACAAGCATTACATTTATTGTGCCTCCTATTTGTGTGACTGCACCTTAAATGAACAACATAGTGAATGTAATAACTATGAACAATATTGACCATTAATTAATGCAACAAGCCACTTACAAATTTAAGATGGCTAATTGTAGTTGAAATGCAATCAAATTGAACAATAGTTGCAATGTGCGTGGGTGGAAAAGAACAAGATTTCTTCTTATGTGATCTAACTCTCCATGTATTTGTTGGATTTGTAAATGGCACTATTGTGACTCCCTCCTTGGTTATTCAAGTTCATCCTTTGTCCTTTTTCTTTTCATATTTGGGTTGTTACGATTCCCCCTTTTATCAAGACTATATGGTGGACACATAAGGGTGATCACATATGTGTAAGCAGATGATGGGGGTTGGTGGATGGTGCTCTAGTGGTTGCTGGTTCACTGTGGCCCATGATGTTGTGTTTACTTATATAATATCCTTGGGTGGTCGTCCTTTTCCATCCATCCGTCTCGTCGTCCATCCCGTCATCCATCTATCCCTCCATCCATTCAAGGCAAAGAACGGGAGGAGGAGGACAACTCATGGCGGCTGTAGCACGTCCGCACACAAAGCTTGGCCAGCGTGATTTCCGCAAAATCTATCCAAACGTTTGGCGGAGAGATTGCTTCTATGGAGTAGTATACCCACCAGGACCGCTAGGCAAAGTGCAGGTAGGCGGGGGCTGTGGCTTCATCTTTAGCTTGGTTGAATTTGCGGTGAATGAGAGATGTTTCTTAAAAGGTTTTGCGTTTCTGTTGTTTCAGGTGCAGTCGGCTTCCTGTGTTATGTGTTTTCCGACCTCCCCGATTCCCAAAGTAAAGATGGACGCTACATTCATATTCCCTCCCGCGTTCCAAGAATGTCTCTGTCTTTGCTTTAAGGTCGAGGTTTGCGTCGCATTTGTTTCACAACGAGAGAGAAGAGAGCTCTTGGATGTCCAGAACGGCGCTGTCGGTTGTGTCCGTGTGTGTGTTTTGTTTTGGTTGTTAGCAATCGTTTCTCTGGCTTCTTTTGTTTCCGCTAACTGTGTTTTCGAATTCCCTGTACGTTTACGTGTTTGTTGTTGAACAGATTAGTCGGGCCAAGGTGGAGGGGGAGGACACAGAGAAACTGGCGATAATATTCTAGGTGCATGTTTGTGTCGGCCACCGTACACTCCGTCCTAATATATTCACGCTTGCTCTGCGATCACGAGGCTTTTTGTTATTATGAAGAGGAGGTGAGCAGGCAATTTTTTTGCAGGTGCGCTTGGTTAAGAAGAATGCAATTGTTGTATTAATTTTTCAGGGAAAGAAACTTGGAATTCTCTCGACTTGAAGTTGGATCTTTTTGAATTTTGGGGCTTTTTTCCAGTAGCAATATTTTGATTTTGGATTTATGTTGGAAGCTTGAAAGGTCATCACATGTATGGCTTACAATGCATGTGAAAAAAAAAATCCTCTGACCTGCACGTGTTGTTGGATAGACATGACTTCTTCTGCAGCACCCTGTGAATTTTGGAGAGTTTTTTAGTAGTATTTTGATTTTGGATTTAGGTTTTTCTTTTCCAAACTGGGAGCTTGAAAGGACCATCTCATGCATGTCTTACAATGCGTGTGAGAAAAATCCTCTGATCTGCATGCGTTGGATGGACGTTACCTATTCTGTAGAAAAGTTGTTGGAGTAGGTACACCAATTGAGCTTCTTATCCAGCCTTCTTGCATTGTATGTGCAGCTAGCCTTCTTGAAACCCCTCTGATCACAGAGTATTTTTGCTAACAGGTAGGTACA
>Ga0116229_10002430_pt1 | contig 30077 bp, 27 predicted proteins | sample S1TSphgellanicum_3_FD_87313 | JGI IMG/M metagenome (GOLD analysis project Ga0116229, IMG submission 87313) | Host-associated microbial communities from peat moss isolated from Minnesota, USA - S1T2_Fc - Sphagnum magellanicum MG | ecosystem: Host-associated > Plants > Peat moss > Unclassified...
TCCCGTTGCTATCGTGTTGGCGAGCAGTGCGATCGCGATGTTGCCCCCTGCAAGCCGTTCGCCCATGATCCCGGAGCCAACCACGGCAGCGACCAGCAAAGTGGTACCCATGAACTCCGCAACAGCTGATCGCACCTGTGTCACGAATGCTCGCCGATCTTCGCCACTTCGGTTTTGAGCTTGAGCGAATCAAGCTTTTCGATCGGAAGATTTATAAACAACTCAATGCGCCGACGCAAGGTCGTCGCAGCGTCCCGGAAGGCCTTGCGAATCTCATCGGCACTGCCTTGCACGGCGGCCGGATCGGGTACCCCCCAATGAGCAGTGACCGGATTTCCGGGCCAGAACGGGCATTGCTCTCCCGCGGCCTGGTCACAGACCGTAAACACAAAATCCAAACGAGGACCACCTGGAGCCGCAAACTCGTCCCAAGACTTGCTTCTGAGACCTTCGGTCGAGATTCCGGAGTTCGACAAGAGTTCGAGAGTAAACGGGTTGACGTCACCTTTGGGAAAACTGCCGGCGGAATAGCCTTTGAACCGAGATTTGCCAATTGCATTTAACTGGGCCTCGGCAAGGATGCTTCTAGCCGAATTTCCCGTGCAAAGGAAAAGGACGTTGAGTGCCGGCGCGTTGCTCATGAACAGCAACCGCTCGTCCGCTTTGGTATGTCCGCTGTCTCAATTGCCAATGGTGCGCAGCAAGCGCTTTGTGTAGCTGATCCGCACGCTGGAGAAGATTCGCCACCGAAGGTAGGGATCGAGCTGAGTGTGTGATAGGTTTCCCACGCGATTCCTTGCGGATCGGTGACCCAATATTTGTCCGAAGTCGAGTAACAGCAGTGGCTCGCGGTTTCGCTGTCTCCGATAAGATTTGCAGACTCAAGCTGCGCTCGGAGTTCGTTCAACTCTTCCTCTGAATCCATCTGCAAACCGAGGTGATTGACTCCAGAGGTTTGCCCACGGCTTGAGATCGCGAAATTGAGGCGTGGATCTTCAAGCATCCACTTCACGTAGTCAGCCTCAACTCGAGCCGGTTTCCCAAATAACTTCGTGTAGAAGGTCGTGCTTTTCGGGATGTCATCGACAGCAACGTGAACATGAAAACGACGCATGAGGTTCTCCTAGTCGCAGCAAGCGTTTGATGAAGGGATGCCGCACGGTGCGCCCACGCAGCAGTTATCGGTCAAGAACTCGATGAGCCCGGTCATCGTGGGGTACTTCGCTCGATAGAAGATCCGACGGCCCTCGTAGCGGGGCTCGATCAAGTCTGCATGGACAAGATCTTTAAGGTGAAAGGACAACGCCTGTGGGGTGATCGAAAGTGCGCCGGCAATTTCTCCAGCCGGGATTTCATGACCTGCTTGCACCAGCAGCCGAAACACAGCGAGACGGGATTCGTGGGCGAGTGCACCTAGCGCGCGAATGACAAGATTTGAGTCCATGACTCAAATATACATCACTTCTTGAATAATACAAGTAATGTTTTACAAATGATACTTCATGTCATTTGAGGAGACGACGGGAGCCGCGACCATCGGCGCAATAGCGTCGAAGGTGTAACTCGCGTTTTTGCGTTCGAATCCAATCGGGGCAACTCTTAGAGCCTGCTGCGTGTGCCAAATTTGGAGGCGAAAAAACCTCTTTTCAGAGGAGAAGTCGACCCAGACCGTAAATCTCAACCTGAATGTTACGGGTACCCCAGCTCGGGAGCTGGGGCACGAGCACGTCACTGTGCCAGGTGGCCTGCACTCCACTAAGCGAAAGGGTTATGCCCGCCGGCTACCTTAGCCAGCCGCGTCCGGCTGCTGCAGGCGCCCCACTGGCCAGAACCGCACAGCTTTCGGCAGACCTCTTGATTTCTTTACATACGTAATATATTGTTTACATATGATAGTCAGTGCAAACAACGTGACGGAAGGCGACAGGCTGTTGGCCGTGCTGTCGGCCCTCGCCAATCCGCACCGCCTTCGAATCATCGCCGCCTTGCATCAAAACGGCCGCAACTATATTAGCCAACTCGCCCGCGAAATCGGCATCAGCCGCCCGCTCCTGCACCTGCACCTGCAAAAGCTCGAGGACGCCGGCTTAGTGACCAGCCAGCTCGAACTATCCCGCGACGGCAAGGCGCTCAACTATTTCGAGGTCGGCGAATTCAGCAGGTTCGACCTAACGCCAGCCGCGATAGCCAAGGCGGCAAAGTCCTTGACCTCCAAACCCGACCTCTAAAGGAGTCTTCATGTCGCAAGAAACACTCTATCTCCTGACCCTTTGCCTTCCGTTGGCGGTGGTCCTGATCGTTTTCAGCATGCGCTATTTCGCGTTGATCCTGCAGGCTAGGTCACGCGCCGCGAACGACGACGGCTATCGTCAGGTCGCCCAACAAGCCGTCGCTGTGCAGTCGGAAACCGTCACGACGCTGTCTGCCGTGCAGGCAATGCTCGCAGACGTCCAGATGCGTCTGGCCGCTGTCGAGAAGGTTTTAAAGGCGGTTGAATGATGCCCGAGGCAACTAGAGTCGCGACGTAAACCGGGGCCGAGCTCTTTCAGCCCGGATTCCACTTTCGCGGCTAGCTCGAAGAAACGTGATCTTGTGTCCTGGTCGAGCCTGAACTACAGCAGCAGTCTTGATCGATATTTTTTGCGTAGCCTAGGAGGGTGAGATGCACGATACAAAGGCACGGTTGTCTCTATTCTGGCTCTTTGCGCTATTGAACTACCTGTATGCGGACTGTACTGCCCTGTTTGACATTGTTGGTTCGCCAAATCTATCCGGCGCGCCGCACTTCCCACAGTGGGTTCTCTTGGCTTCATCGGTCTTCATGGAAATACCTATCGCCATGATTGTGGCGTGTCGACTACTTCCGTTTAGAGCGAACCGGCTGGCGAATATCATCGCGGGTGCAATTGTGACTCTCATAAACGCCGGCTTGACTTACGTTCCGCCCCTCGTAGGTGCCCGAACGCCCGCTCTTCCTGCGTACCTGTTCTTCGCAACGATCGAAACTGTAGCGACCTCGGTCATCGTCTGGCAGGCGTGGACGTGGTTAGGCGTTGAGGCCAGCAGTAGTTCGGAGCGAGTCTTGGTGCAACCCTGAACTTAAGTTCACGTTATTTGACTTTGCGGGGCTCGCGATACCAGTGCACTCATCTCCTTACCTCCTGGGAGTCGAGCCGAGAGGAACAAGTGACGCCGCGTAGGCCGCCACGGCAATCATGTCATCTATCGACAATGACCGCGCCACGGATGCCATCGCTTCGGCTTGCGAGCCATGACGCGTCCCACGGCTGAAGTCCACAAGTTGCCGCAACAAATAAGTCGGCGACTGAGCGGTGAGCGGCGGAGCCATCCCCTCCCCCTGAAGGCGCTGACCGTGGCAGCTTGCGCACCCTGTCCGGCCTCTACTGTTGGCGAGCGAACGTCCGCGCGCAACGCTGCCGACTGGCACGTATATCGTAAATTTGGCTCGCGTATCCCGACTCTTAAAATCCTCCGGGTCGTCCGGCAGTTCCAGGAGGCGATGCCCGAGAAGCTCTTGCTTCGGTGGCCGGTCTGCAGCGAGAGACCAGTTCTCGATATGCACGCTTGGCGCCATACGCGACTCCACGATATGGGCGGCTGGCGTGGCTGGCTGCCCGGCGAAATAGCGCGCCGCATCGTCGATCTCCGCGTCCGTCAGCGACTTCGCCACGACAGTCATCAAAGCCTGTGGGATGCGTTCCTGACGGGACGAGCGACGCGCCCCAACGCGGAAGTCGTGGAGTTGCTGTTGGATGTAAGCAGCCGAAAGACCTGCCAGATGTGCGTTCTCAGGAGCGCCCGAGCCTGTAATGCGGTGGCAGTAGCCGCAAGCATACGTATTGGGAGGCCGACCGCGCGAAACCACCATCGGCGCGGGCACATGGTCTTCGGGGTGCCAGTCCGGAGCGAGGAACAGGTCATCGACCTGCTCGTTTGTATAGCTCTGGGCACTTCCCGGCACTGCACGAAGGGCCTTAGGATCAGGTGCCGGCTCGGTCTCTAGCGCCGGGTGAATCGGATAGAGCCAAGCGGGCGGCCGCTCAACGGCCAACTCGCTGATCTCGGACCCGATGGCTAGATTTTCAGGCCCGGGTCCGCCCACCCAAGCCGCTAAAGTTAACGCACCTGCGCCCAGACAAGACCGCATGGCCAAACCGTAATTCATCCCATCCCTTCTGCTCTCAGATCAGGGGGCCAGAGGGTCATGGCGATAGAGAGGCAATGTAAGCAGACAAAGAAACGATGTCTTTTGGCGTCATCTTCGCAACGACTGCAAGCATTGGTGCAACCGCAGAGCCATGACGTGCGCCTTTCTTCATGTCCCAGAGTTGGCGGGCTAGATAGCTCGGACTGCGACCCGCTAAAGGCGGCGCAATCGCCCCATGCAGTCCGTCGCCGTGGCAGGTGGCGCAGTCGGGTATGCGGTGGTCGTTACCTTCAGCTAACTTGCGCCCACTGGCTGGGGCGCCAACCGGGACATAGGCGATAAAACCCGAACGGGGATCATAGATGTCGTTGCGGGGAGGATCCTCAGGTACTTCGATGATGCGGCCCTTGATGAGCTCACGGCCGTCAACGATATCAAGCCAACCATAATGGTTCGGTCGCGTTTTCGGCACGTAATTGCTTTCAACCACACGTATCCAAGGTCCGAAACGCAATCTCGCATAATAATCGGCCGCTAGCCGCAGATTGTCAGCATCGATCCTCTTCGCCGCTGCGACCATTAGGGCGAACGCGGGCCGATTAGGGATAAAGGAAACCCGATCGCCTGCGGCGAATGCTTTGACTTGTGCAGTGATGTAGTCAGTGGACAGCCCAGCAAGATTCACCACACCATGGACGCCTTGCCCGTTTGGCATGTGGCAATCAGCGCAGGGTAAATTGTCTGGCGGTGTGCCATGCGCCACCACGGCTGGCATTGGAGGATGATCCTGAGGGCGCCAATCAACCGGATTAAAGTAATCTTCGATTTGCGAGCGCGTTAAGTGAAGTTCGCTGCCCGGTATGGAGTAGAGCTTGTTGTCCACCGGCTCGCTACTTTCCGCAGCATCAGGCGCGGTTGGGTACGCCCATGCGAGAGGATTGGTCGGCTTAGCGAGAGTCGGTAACGTGACGCAGATCAGAACAGCGAACTGAAGACTCAGTCGACAGAACATGGACGAATTTTCTCGCGCATTACTTCTCCTAAACGGTACCAAGAACAGACTTGCTGGCCGAACTGTACCTACCAACCCCCGCACGGCGCAGGCGCAGGCGCGAAGGTTTGGACCCTGCAATAATTTCCGCGACTACTATCAGTCCACCTGAACATGCTCTCAGAACAATACCGCAGATGTCAGTGAAGTCGGTTCGGTTAATATTATTTTCTTGCCAAACAAAGTGACAATCCGACAGGTCGCGTTCGGGTTTGATCAACGAGTGTTGATGATCGCGCCCGTGGGGACATTGTGCGGATCATATATTCAAGGTCATGAAGAAAGCTGCACCAAGGGCGTTCCAGGCGCATCCGTCGGATGTCCGAATGCGGATAGGCAATCTGCATGGTCCAATCGCAGCGCCAGACCAGAGTAATCCGCCATGAGTCTGTCCCTGATTCGCAAAACAGGCGGTGCGTCCCTGGCCATCCTTCGCGGTGCTTGCGGCTGGTAAACTGCGGCGGTCAAAAGCAGAATTCGATCCCGATTGCCTTGATTTGCTTCGCACGAATTCACTCCACCTCGTCGAACAGATGCTTCTAACACGTGCTTGCCCGTAGAGACGTCGCGCGCCGCAAAGTCGGCAAGTGGCGCGTCTTCTTCGGGTTCATTGCCATCGCACTGATCGGTCTTGGCGCGTGGCTGTTCACACCGGATCTCGACCGAAGCGTGTTGGAAGCGCGCTATGCCCCGCCACCCAGTGAGTTTCTCGACGTCCTGGGCGTACGTCTTCATGTGCTCGATACCGGCCCACGCAGCGCTCCGGCGATCATCTTGCTGCACGGCTTTGGTTCCAACCTGCAGACCTGGGACGCTTGGGCGGCTGTTCTCGACCACGATTTTCGGGTCGTGCGCTTCGATCTGCCCGGCGCCGCTCTCACTGGCGCGGACCCGAGCGGAGACTATAGTGACGCGCGCAGCCTAGCGGTTCTGCAGGCACTGATGGACCGTCTCGGTATTCAGCAGGCGAGTGTCATTGGCAACTCAATGGGCGGGCGACTCGCCTGGATGTTTGCCGCGAAGAGCCCAACGCGCGTCAGTAAACTGGTGCTGATCAGCCCGGATGGTTTTGCCAGTCCGGGTTTTGAGTATGACCGGGCTCCCGAGGTGCCCGCTGCGCTTCCACTGATGCGGTTCGTCCTGCCAAAATTCTTGCTACGCGCCAACCTTGCGCTGGCGTATGCCGATCCGGCGCGCTTGTCGGAAAAGGAAGTGCAAACCTACGATGATCTGATCCGCGCGCCCGGCGTGCGCGCCGCCATGATCGACCGCCTGCGCCAGACCATCCTGCAAGACCCGCTGCCCCTGTTGCGCACCATCCAGGCGCCGACTCTGCTGCTGTGGGGCGAAAAGGACGCGATGATCCCGATTAGCAATGCGCAGGATTATCGCTCCGCGATCCCGCATTGCGAGCTCGTCGTGTTGCCGACGCTTGGCCATGTTCCACAGGAAGAGAATCCGGATGTGTCGTTGCCGCCCGTGCTCGCGTTTCTGAAAAGATAGTTGTCGTCAGCCACATGTCCCGCGCTCGCGAGATGGCAGTCACGTTAACGACGATTTGGCCGAACTAGCCGGCCGGATTATGTTCGGGTGAGGCGAAACGAACGCCCGCTGACCCAAGCCGTCGACCATGAAACAATGGCGCGGCAAATTCTGGCCTAGCTTCTTGGGAAGGTCGAAAATCCGCTTCCCGCCTGGCCGTCTGTTCAGGGTTTGACGATTGGCCGTGCAACCCTTTCGTGAACGTTCGGATCATCGCGCTCGATCAGAAAAATCTCGGGAAACATCGCTTCATCCCGCTGAATCTGCAGTCTGTCGCTTGTAGCGGGACAACTAGCGCTGGCAGACGGAGGCTTCGAATTCAACTACCGACTCCCGCCCCGACCATGACGGATTTCGCTGGTGTGGACCATGTGCAGCAGAACTCGAAGCGCTTGGCAATTACAATTGCGCGCCACACCACTTGCTCGCGTGATGGGCGAAGGGTCCCCGCAGCCCACCAGAAACCCCAAAGGCCAGACGGCATGTACGCTGATTTCCTCAGCACCAGCGCGAGAAGCATCTTCGATACCGCCAGCCCTCTGCTTGCACGGATGCGTGCTTTCGCTCGGACGGCGAGCCTCGTCGCATGCCTGGGACTCGTGCCCTTGGAAGCGGCGCATTGTCAGCACGCGTCAGATGATCCGGTCGCAGCCGCCGACGACGCATTCGGGCTCACGCAGGGCCTGGAGAGCATTGGCCTTTACGGTCCTGGCAGCATTCGTGGCTTCAATCCGCAGGCCGCCGGCAACGTTCGCATCGATGGGCTTTATTTCGACCAGCAGGGTGGCCTTTCCAATCGCGTCGTGGAAGGCTCGACCATCCGGGTTGGCATCAGCGAAGTGGGCTACGCGTTTCCAGCGCCCACAGGGATTGTCGATTATGACCTGCGTCATGTTGGAGATGGCACTCCCAGCGCGAGTGCTGTTGTCACCGTGGGCCCGTTTGAGGGCGTCGGATACAGCATTGATGGCATCGTCCCGCTCGGATCAAGCTCTTTTCAGATCCCGATGGGCGTGAGCGACCAGATCAGCATGAGCAACAACTGGGTCGGATCAGAAATCCCCGGCTACACATCCCGCTTCAAAAACTTCGGCGCCACGCCCTACTGGAAAGTCAACGACCGGATCACCATCAGGCTGCTCATTGACTGGTCGCAGTTAACTCAAGCCAAGACGGCGCCGATTGTCTATACCGCGGGAAATTTCCTGCCTCCGACCGTCCCACGCGGCTACTACGGCCAGGACTGGGCCGAAGGTCGATCTCTCTCGGAGAACTTCGGAGCGATCGTCAATGCCAAGCTCACATCCAACTGGTCATTGACCGCAGGCGCGTTCAGGTCGACCTATGACGTCCCCATCAGCTACGCAGACCTTTACCTGAACACCGAGCGCAGCGGTTTGGCTGACCACGGCTTTGTTGCAAATCCCGATCAAGACACGACTTCGAATTCAGGCGAAATCCGCCTGACCGGTCAGTTCGGCACGGGAGCCGTGCGCCAGAACGTAACGTTCCTTGCGCGCGGGCGTGACACGCTCGCGTATTACGGAGGTTCCGATTTCGTAAACGTCGGTCCGGCCGAGCTCGGCCAGCCGCTTCAACTTCCCGAACCGAACTTCCAGTTCTCTGCACGAACCCGGGATCTCACCCATCTCCTAAGCACAGGGATCGGCTACCGCGTTCAGTGGAAAGGGTACGCGGACGCTGAGATGGGCGTTCAGCACGAAAACTATGAGAAGACCGTTGACGCTCCAGGCCTTCCTCAAAGCAAGCTCGAGGACAGTCCGCTGCGGGTGTACGCAAGGCTCGCCTTGATACTCTCGGACCGGCTCACCGCCTACGCTGGTTACACGCAGGGCCTGGAGGATTCAGGCACCGCCCCGAGCGGAGCGGAAAACCGGGGCGCGATCCTGCCCGATGCCCGCACGTGGCAAGACGATGCCGGTCTTCAACTCAAGCTCGCCGACAAGCTGAAACTCATCGCCGGGGTCTTTGAAATTCAAAAGCCCTATTTCAACTTCGACACGGACAACGTCGATCGAAAACTCGGATTGCAGCAGGCAGAAGGTCTGGAAGCTTCAGTGTCGGGCGAGCTTTCCAAGAACCTGAACATCACTGCTGGCGGACTCTTTGGAGATGTGCGCATTGTCGGGCCAGACCTCAAGGCAGAGGGTGTGGGGCCGATCGCATTTGGTCAACCCCACGTTCAGGGAACGGTAAGCGTCGACTACAAAGTTGAACAGTGGCCAGGCCTGTCGCTAGACGCCACGGTCTTTTACTTCGGACGCGCGCCTGCAAGCGTCAATAACCTGATCCAGCAACCTGCGCAGACGCTTCTGTTCTTGGGCGGCCGATATCGCACGGTCCTGTTCGGAAAACCGGCGACGCTTCGCGTGCAGTTGCAAAACGCCACCAACTTTTATCTCTGGAACATGGGATACAGTCCCGGCTTCTCACAGTTTCAACCGCGAAGTCTCTTTAGCTATTTGACGGTCGACCTGTAGAGAGCGGCTGGATTCATTGCCATCCAAGCCATGTGCGCCGCAATGCAGGCAATCCAAAGTATCGATCCATGTTCGAATCACTCGTTCTGAAATGATTGAAGAGCATACCGCTGGCGCGATGATCAAGCGCCATTGGCATCCCCGCGGCTACGCGGCTGTGGTGATTTCGGGCGCATATGAAGAGGCCGGCGTCAGCGGACGCTATTTGATGCGCTCGGGTATGGCCTTGATTCACGCGGGCCATGACGTCCACCTCGACCGTTTTGGCAAAGAGGGTGCCCGTATCCTCAACATCGCGCTGCCCGATGAGACAACCTGGCAGACCACACGGGCTGTGCAGATCGACGTCGATGCGCTGGTGCGAGACCCGGCTGGCGCGCTTGAGCTTCTCAGCGCGTCCGCAGCCTACATATCAGCCGCACAGCTGGATTGGCCTGATATATTGGCCCTTGAGATGGTGCGTGATCCAACCATCAACCTGCGGCATTGGTCGATGGTCAATGGCCTACGTCCGGAAACCGTGTCACGTGGATTCCAGCGCGTCTATGGGGTCACGGCGAAATCATTTCGCGCCGAAGTTCGCCTGCGCCATGCACTGACGACGTTGCGCATATCCACTTACAGCCTTGCGGAGGTGTCGGCCATGGTCGGGTTCTCGGATCAGGCCCATATGTCCCGCGCAGTGCACGCGCTTACTGGAAGCAGCCCGCGCGCGTATTGCAACCTCTATCGCACAAGATCTACGGATTAGCGTTGTCCCAGCGCGGCTCGGCTAGCGTGACTGCAAACGTTAGCAGCTGTCCTTGCCGATCCACTGTGATGTGCAAAATTGTGCCGGGCGCACCCCGTGATAGCTTTGATACCTCATCACCCGACATCGCTGCCGTCCCTTGGCCATTGATTTCCGTCAACTTGTCACCCACCAGAATGCCTGCCTCGCTTGCCGGGGAGCCGGGGCGAATAGCGACCACGGCAAATGTGTCGGGGTCTTCCTTAAAAACCGACATACCGCTTCGGTTAAATGCAGGTGGAACAAAGCCTGCGCGAGGTTCAAGACACAGGGTCTGTCGCGAATAGTCGAAATATAGGTTGAAGTGGGCCAGATACTCGTAGCCCACGTTGGCAGCTTCCGTGCGAGAGGAGAACGCGCCTGATTTAGCCGTGGCGTAACTGACCAGTTGGTCCGGGATACGCGCTTCACCTAGCTCGACGGTGTGATTTCTGCTTATCCAGTTCTGCAACATACCGCCCTCGCCAAACGAGACGGAATTGACGCCGTTTGCAAACTTGACCGTCAGTCCTTTCTTGGCCGCCCACACCGCCTGAACGACGGCCAAACCCGAATTTCCGGTATCCACTGCGACGAGTCCATCGACGCCGTCAATGCGCCCTTGGGCAAGGGGGATGTCCTCGTTGAAAGTCAGATCTACGGTCGTCCCCGCGCAGACATCTGGACTCTTTGCAAAAGGTGAGAGCGTGACGGCTCCGTCCCGATAATCAATAGCGACCGCGACTCGCTCGAAAATCTCAAGCCCAAGGATCCCAGCCAATGGCGGGCGACGCCCACGTTCGACCGTGTCGTAGTCCAGCGGGATGACGTAGAAATGCTGGTCGCTAAATACTGCGTCACCGATTTTTAGCGTTCGCACCTTGGTATCTCGCTCCTCGACGGTACCTTCACCGGCGCCGCCAGACCGGCCGCTTCCGGTCACGTTCAGTCCAAGGGCAGTTACCGCCGCCGGTGTGAGAATGTCATGTCCTCCCGTGTCGAGGATAAACGCATACGGCCCCATGCCGTTTAGCGTCGCCTCGATAACAACCGAGCCATTCGTCTCAGCAGCAATCGTTGTGGGATGTTCCAGCATGACATCGTGAATTTGTTGCGGCGCGCTGAAGGCACTGGCATCAGTAGCGGAATCCACTGCGTAGTTGGTCACGGACACGGTGTCGATGTTCCCGTCGACGTCGTTGACGATGCGAAATGGAAACATCAGGCCACTGACCTGTCGATAGTCCGAGTAACGCGTCGTCAAATGCGAGATCGGCAACTGCTCGTCGGTGCGCACGAGCCATCCGGTGTCTGGATCGAACCAGAGGTCGATCGGTATTCCGCCCTTGGGGGTCACATTGAGCACCGCATACATCTTGCCGGCTTCTCCTCTGTGGGACACGTGCGTCGGGGTGATCGCGGTGACGTTCGCATTTAGATATTGTCGTGAGGCAATCCAGGCGTCGGTGAGCGCCTCTTGGCGAGCAAATTCGCCGTTGAGTGGATGCACCGCGCCGGAGCGGTCGATGACCCAATCGGTCGCACCATCGTAAACATCGCCGGTTCGAAAGAGCGGGAACTGGCTTAACTGCCGAAAACGCGATGTGGCGACATCGATATCGAGGTGCCAGTGTGCGATGAGGCCGATGGCGGCTTCATCGCCTTCCGCCGATAGCGTATGCACTTCGGCCCAGCCGTGACCTGAAGCACTGCGCGCGCGCGCCAGAACTGCCTGCGCACCATCGACGTCGGACTCGGCTGCCGCTCGCGTGGTCACTAGCATTCCGAGGACGATGGCAATACATAGGAATTGGCGCATTTTGGCTCTCCGCTTGAAGTAGCCATGATGCGGCGCCGTCTCAGGTCCGTCTTGAATCCAATTGACCTTTTGAACCAGCTCACCTATTCGCCTTTAGCGACCGCCTCCCGAGTGCTTTTTGCTTTGGCGATGGCACTAGTCAGCGCCGATTTTTCGTCGATCATCAGCGCGCTAGGGGATGCGAATTACTTCTGTATCGGAGTACCTCCCCTTCCGGCTTGTCCTCTCGCCATAACCACGCATGTCCGGAATCGGGAAACCCGCATCTACCAGCGCCGGAGCCACGTCCCGCCAAGCGTAGCGGTGGATAGGAACCCATACCAAAGAACAACGGGCTGATCCTCGCGGCTGCTTCAACCCAAAAATGCAAGCCAACACCGTTGACGCGACTTTGCGACGATTGAACCCTGCCTGGCATGACGCGTGACGCTTGGCGCGTCACGCAATCCTTGGCTACGCCGCTTCCGTTTCTTCTGTGATCAACGTTCCCTCAGCGTTTACGCCACTGAGCGACGCATTCAAGAGCTCGGGCGTGCGAGGCGCGCCCTGCTCCGCTCCCGTTGGAGGATTCTCCTCGGGATTAGACGCAGACCGTAGCGCCATGGCGTCGACCGCTGTCTGCTCCTTTTTCGTAAGTGTCACCTCGGCGTCGCCTGCTCCTCCGTTGACTGGCCGAACCTCATCGAACTCGCTGATAAATTCCCACTGTTCGCCAGAGTTCCAGGATCCCAGATTGAGCGGGCCGTCGCCACGCGACATGTTGAAGTAGACGTTTGCCATTCGGACGTCCCCCGGGAGCTTACCAGGAGGGAAGTTCGTCTCGATCGAATACAGCGCCTTTTCGAATGACTTCTGGTGCGCGATTTCACGCGTCATGAGAAAGCCAAGCGCTTCCTTGACGCCGGGATCGTCGGTCAGGTTGATCAAGCGCTCGTAAACGATTTTGGCGCGAGCCTCGGCAGCGATATTGGAACGCAAGTCTGCAGTCGGATCGCCAATTGTGTCGACATAAGCGGCGCTCCATGGCACACCGGCAGAACTGACGAGGGCCGGCCCTCCGCCGTAGAGGACCTGCGTGAGGTGACTGTCGTTGCCCGCGCCGGTGATGGAGCGATAGAGGTCCGCCTCTTTCTCAGTGCCTTCGGCGAGTTGCCCTTTGGCACCCTTGTTAAGCATCGCGACGATGGTGCCGATAATTTCCAGGTGGCTGAGCTCTTCCGTAGAAATATCCATCAGGAGATCCTTTCGCCCGGGATCACTCTCGCCAATGGCTTGCGTAAAATAGCGGCATGCCGCAGCGAGTTCTCCTTGCGCACCACCGAATTGCTCAAGAAGTAGATTAGCCAATCCGGGGTTTGTTTCAGAAACGCGGACCGTGTATTGAAGCCTTTTACTGTGCAAGAACATCGCAGAACTCCTTGAAATTAATTAGCAACCAGCGGTGCCCCCGCCGGACTGACGATAAGTGTTTCGCAATCACACGCGCGGCAGCGGATGTCACCCTTATCGGTTTTGCGAAGACGGGCTATTCGCCTGAGGCTTGGTCATAGCATTAACGGTGCCCGCAGCATTGCCACCAGTTTGCGTGTGCGCAATGGCGAACCCTGGGCAGGTTGCAATAGCAGCAGCTAGCAACGTCATCGTCTTCTTCATAGGTATCTCCTAGAAGAGTGGCGTGGATAGCCGGAAATTTTCGTCCGACTACGGTCGCTGGCAAGAAAAGTGCCCCGCTGTACCACGAAGGTCGGAAAACCAACGTGCTTTTTCAACTACGCAAACCAGATCAACCCAGAAGAAGACTGGCTGTAGCGAACTTCAGCCGATTCCGCGGCTAAACACCAGACAATCGACGCGGAGCGCTGATTGGCAGCTCAATCATCGGCCGGCGTGGCGCGCAATTCCTCAATCGCCTTGGTGGCTTACTTTGTACCGTATCGCATGAGCAGGTCGACCGCGCCGTCACCAAACCATATTCGCGTCTGGGCGTTATATCGCTCCTTTAAAAAGCCAGCTTTCAATCCACCCGATGTATGTGGTGTCCCGATCGCTTGGATTGCACTCCAATCGCCTCTGGCTGGGAGCGGGTACAGATGGTTGTCGGAAAAAAACCAAGCCGCAGTTCGACCACATCGGGAACGTGATTTGCCTACGGTCGGCGTCAGCGTCGATCCACGGGCTCCGTGGGTGAGGGTCCTATCTCATTCGCACGCCCATTGGGATGAGATGGTCGACACGTGGAATGGTCCGCCGCATCAGAACTTTAGAGGGGGAAAACATGGTTACTGCCAAGAAGGTCGCAAAAGAAGTCGCCGCGAAGAAGCCATCGGCTACGAAACATCCTGCAAAGCGGGCTACAACTGCGCGCGCTCCATCCGCAGCGGGCAACTCTCCAGACGCCGTCGCGTTCCTTATCAAACAACACAGGGACGCGAAGAAGCTTTTCAAGCAGTTTGAGAAAGCTGGAAGGAAAACGGAGAAGGAACGGATTACGAATGCGGTCTGCAAAATGCTCCAAGTCCACACGAAAATCGAGGAGGAGATCTTCTACCCGGCCTGCCGCTCAGCGGGATTGGATCCAGACCAGATGGACGAAGCCGATGTCGAACATGACAGTGCCAAGGACCTGATTGCTCAGGTCGAAGGCAAAAGCGCGGATGACTCTCACTATGATGCCAAGGTCAAGGTACTCGGCGAGTACGTCAACCATCACGTGGAGGAAGAAGAAAGCGAGATGTTCAAGAAGGCTCGCCGCTTGAAACTCGATATGAAAGGACTTGGCGCCCAGTTGAAAGCGCGGGCCAATGCCCTGGAAATCGAGCTTGGTCTCACAAGGGCGACTGTAATGGAGCGAGCCTCGACGCGGATCGGCCAGTTGGCTTCAAAGATCGGGCTTTGAACACGTCGCGATTTGGACGGACGTACGCGGGTTAACTATCGGTTCATCCGGCGCCGCCGGGCGCACTGCCGCGCACTCCCCACGCAATCCGTGGCCCGGCTGCCAGTCGGGAAGCACCGGAAACGAAAGTTCCGCGTCCAGGCGGTTGGAGGCCAAAAGGTAAGTTGCGCCTGTGCGTGTGCGGGCTGGTGGTGAGTCGTTTAAACTCCTCTTGGAGGAAATCACCATGATGCGTCTGCACAAGAAGATCGGTGGCTGTCTGTTGGGTGTTTGTGTTGTACAGTTTTCGCTCGCCCAGGAGCCGCCAAAGGTCCCGACTCCTGTTTCGGCAGCCAGAAGACCGGTCTGCCCCAATATGCAGGCGGTAATCGCCAGCGCTCTATACCCGCCGGAGGCGATCAAGCTTGGCATCAACGATGGCGAGGTCCATGTGGCGTTTGTGATTTCCACCAACAATGAGGTTCGCGAAATCACCATACGATCGTCAACAAACGCAGTTTTCGAGCCGCTGGCGCTTACGATGGTGGCGCATTTGAAATGTGAGAAATACGGATCTGCAGACCAGCCCGTAGTCTGGCCAATCCATTTCAAGCTGGAGGACTAAAATTTAGTACAGAGGGTCTTGGCATCCCGGCCTTGGCGTACACGGCAAACCATTCGTAATCTATTTTTACAGGCCACCTCTCCATCTCTGGGGTTGGCTTCGCGCGAAATCGTTCGTATTTAGTGCCGATTTGCGCCTTGCCGCCCTGAATCGCTATTCTTATTCTATGCGGGTCACGTCAATCTGGGACGGACTTGGCGAATCAAGAATGCCCTCAACACTCACTCCTCCGAAGTAGTTCCATGCCCATTCCAAGCATGCACCTACCCTTGCGGAAAGCGTGCTGAGCAGCAAGATATGAACCCCAAGCCAAGCGATGAAAGCGATAAACTGTGTCAGCGCAATGCGTTGTGGGCCTATCTCGGCGACTGCGGCGTTGCGTCCAATCATTGCCATAACCCCCTTATCAAAATAAGCAAAGGCCGACGTCGGTGATCCATCGGCGCACGCTGCGATATTTCGAGCGCATTGCCGACCTGCCTGTTGCGCCACCGCAGCCAATTGAGGGAGCAGCTTTCCGCCTTTGTCGCGTGTGTTAGCAAAGTCCCCCAGCGCATAGACGCATGGGTAGCCGCCAAGCGTTAAGTCGGGCTGTACATCGAGGCGACCGCCTTGCCCAAGTTGGAGGTTCATAGTCTCTGCGAGGGGTGCCGCTTTTAACCCACCGGCCCAAATCGCCAGACTGCAGGGAATTCGAGTTTGATCTCCCAAGAGAATGTCCCGGGAAGTCACTTCTTTCACACGTGTGTTCAGGCGCAGTTTGACGCCGCGTTCCTCTAGAGCCTGCCTTGCATACGTCTTCGACCTTTGCGTAAAACCTGATAGCACCTCATCTTTGCCGTTGATAAGCGTTATGACCACGTCCGCCAGCCGGAGGTTCTTGTACAGCTTCGCGGGAGCTCTATGGCAGATGTCAGCAATGGCGCCTGCCAGCTCGACTCCGGTTGATCCGCCCCCAATCACTGCGAGATGGAGCGTGGCGGAGGCTCCCAGGGCGATCGCCTCATCTGTGGCTTCGAACACTTCAATCAACCTTGACCGGAGACGTTCGGCATCCAGCAGCGAATACATCGGAAAGGCAAACTCCTCCACACCTGAGATGCTGAAAAAATTGGCCTGCGACCCGGCCGCCAGAACGAGAAAATCAGCAGCATACGTTTCGCCGTTTTTTCCAGTTACGGCCCTCCCCGCTAAGTCGATCGAGATAATATCGGTCAAATGTACGTCGATATTTTCTTGCTTGAGCAATTCGGCCCGCAAATTGAATGCTGCCCGTTGGGGCGCTAAACTGCCAGTCGCTACTTGGTAAAGTAAAGGCTGAAACTGCTGATAGTTGTTCTTGTCCAATAACGTGACGCGGACGCTGGCAACAGTAGCGAGTGCCTTCGCACAAGCCAACCCAGCAAAGCCGCCGCCAACGATCACGACATGCTTGACCGCTGATCCATTGTCCTTCCCAGTCATATTCCTCATCGCATGACTCCTGTGTCCGCCGCCTCGATAAGCGGCGAAGCCGCGTCCCAGACGCCGCCAGCCGCAGGTAGTTTCAGGACGGACTCGAGGGCGCGTCCGCTTGGTCGGACTATTTACACCCGCTAGTCTCAAACTCGCGCTCGGTGGGGTCTGTGCGCCGTCGCACTTACTCCCTTTGCGATGCAACTTGGCAAACCTGTGGAGGCGACATCGATCGATTATTGCAAGCAGTCGAAATCGTGGTTAAGACGGATTTACGCGTGGCCACTTCGATGACGAGTACATCGCAAGAATGAACGTGGAATGCTTCAAGAAACACGGCGCTCCCAACCATTTCGGTGTGTTTACGTACAGACCTCTTAAGGCGTGGGACTGAAACTACCTTCGCTGAGCATCGACACTCGCGTGTTGAATGCTGATTCGAAGAGCGATCGAGTCTGACGTCATCACCTGGCGCTACGCTGCCCAGGATTTACGAAATTGAGGTCTGCTACATGGTTTCTATTAACAAAAATAATATTAAAAAGAAGACGGGCCCGATTCTCGCGATTGGCGCAGCTGGAAAATTTGCTGGGCTAGTGATACCCGAACTCTTAAAGCGCGAATGCACAGTTCGAGCACTCGTTCGCAAACCGGAGGAAGTGGAGGGAGTGCGGCGCCAAGGCGTAGCCGAGGTTGTATTAGGCGACCTATCTGACCAAGCAAGTATCGAGCGGGCCATGGTCAGTGTAAGCAGCGTGTTCTATATCGCCCCAGTTTCCCTCTCGAACGAGGCGTCTGTCGGGAAAATGGTGGTCCAGGCTGCCGCAAGAGCAGGCGTTCGACGGTTCGTCTTCTCCTCGGTGATCTATCCCGTTCTAAGCGCCCTTGCGAACCATGCTCAGAAGGCTCCAGTTGAGGAGGAGCTATTGATCTCGGGTATGGAATATTCGATCCTTCAGCCAACTGTTTTCTTTCAGAACATCAAGGAAAGTTGGCCCAGAATCCTGTCCACCGGGGTCTTTGCTGAACCCTGGTCTGTCGACACTCTTTTTTCGCGCGTCGACTACCGCGATGTAGCGGAGGTTGCAGCCATCGCACTTACCGAAGACCGGCTGCTCTACGGCACATTCCAACTTTGCGCAGAAGGATGGCACAACCGAACGGACGTCGCAGCAATCATGAGCGACGTCGTTGCACGTCCAATCGTCGCCGCCAGAATTGAGCCTTCAAAAGCAACGGCGAGCGCTGGACCTGCTGCCCCGATGCTTGAACGTATGTTCAATTGGTACCAACTCAGAGGGCTCCGGGGCAATTCACTCATTCTTGAGGCAATTCTCGGCCGAGCACCGCGCACGTTGCGGGCGTTCTTTGAGGAACTGGCCCAGGCGTCTCATGACGCTGCCGCAAATCAAACATTACCTCTTCCCGCGTGACGCATCAATTCGCAAGCCGCCAACCAGTGCTCCAGCGTATCCGGATCGATACCGGCGCACCTGATGCCGACGAATTTCGTCGCCAACCGTTGATCTCGACTGCGCATTTCAGCGATGCTGGACGATACGCACCAGGAACCAAGCATGGACCGACTGCTCGAAGGCTTTGACCTTAACGCCCTGAAGCTCCCCAAACGCATCGTGATGTCGGCGATGACGCGTTCGCCGGGGTCCGAGCACGGTGTACCAACTGATTCAATGCGCGAACACCTATCTCGATAGCCCGTTACGGCATTACTTGCAAATCGAGTCCCTCTAACACTCGCTGTGTGTTGGACAGATCACCGATGATTCGGCGCAGCGGGGCGGGGAGTTTTCGCGTGAGCGTTGGCAAAGCTATGATCTGCGCGCGTTGGGCAAGATGCGGCTGTTGATACAGGTCGATCACCTCCAACTCGTATCGCCCCTTGAGGTTTTCCTCGCAAATTCTATTGATGTTCGCGATTGCGTTGACTGATTTCGGCGACTGGCCCGCGATATACAGTTTCAGGATATATCGTTTCGAAGCCCGCTGGCGAGGCAATGACTTGGCTTTAGGTCGCGTTGACCGAGTTGGTTCGGCTTTCATTTCGATTTGGGTCTGCGATTTTTTTGCGCCTCATCCTGATTGCGGCTCAGCCCCATGTTTACCCGGCCCTGTGCCAGCTGCGCACCCTGAGCCTGTTCTTGTCCGGTAATTCTCAACGACTCATTTTGCTGTACTTCAAAGCTGGCGCGCAGCGCGCTGATCTGAGCTTCCAGCGCCTGCCGCTTACTTTTCAAATCGAGTTGTCGACGCTCAATTTCTTGTGCGTGCAACATTTGCAGGGCTTGATCCTGCGCTTCCTGCGTGAGGCGTGCAGATCCCGTCAACACGCCGCTCGCGCCAACGTATACATCGCGCAGTTCCACGCCGTGATCGGTCAGGAGGAACTCTCTAATTTGGTTAGAGTGCGCCATGCCACGTGATTTCAAAATGGATAAGCCGCGATTGCGCTCACCGCCGGTATCTATGTCACGCAATACCAGCCATGTGTCAATCAAGGACGAAATCGAAACGTCGGATTGTTCGACGGATCCGCCATTTGAAACAAGGGTGGTAAATAAGCCGGTCACTCGACTGGTCTTCAGAAAGTCCAGGAGTCGTGTGAACATGGATTGAACTTCGGTTACATTGTCTCCGGCGATCAGACTATTCAACGGATCCAGAATGACCACTCGCGGCTTGAATTTGCTGATCAGTTTGTGCTTCATCGCCAGGTGAGTTTCCAACCCCCCAAATGTGGGGCGGTTCGCGTGGATCTGCAGCAGGCCTTTCTTTACCCACGGTTGAAAGTCAATTCCGATAGAGCGCATATTGCGCATGATCTGCATGGGAGATTCTTCAAACGAAAAATAGAGCACGCGTTCGCCACGACGACAGGCCGCGTCGGCAAAATGCGCCGCAAGACTGCTCTTGCCGGTTCCTGCAGTGCCGGAGATCATGACGCTGCTGCCACGGTAGTAGCCCTTGCTGCCGAGCATCGCGTCAAGCCGCGGGATCCCAGTTGAGATTCGCGCGTTCGAGGTAGCGTGCTCCAACGCCAGCGATGTGACGGGTAGAACTGAGATTCCGTCCTCGTCGATCAGAAACGGATACTCGTTCGTGCCGTGTGTCGATCCGCGGTACTTGACGATCCGCAATCTGCGCGAAGAGCTCTGTTCGCTCACGCGATGGTCAAGCATGATGACGCAGTCGGATACATATTCTTCAAGCCCTTGGCGCGTAAGGCTACCTTCGCCGCGCTCGCCGGTGATAACGGCGGTCACGCCCTTGCCTTTCAGCCAACGAAATAGGCGGCCCAATTCAGCACGCAGGACGGCTGGATTGGGCAACCCCGCAAAGAGAGTCTCGATCGTGTCCAGCACCACGCGCTTGGCGCCGATAGAGTCGATGGCCACTCCGAGACGAATGAACAGTCCTTCCAGATCGTATTCGCCGGCCGCTTCGGTCTCGTTGTGCTCGACGAGCACAAAGTCGAGCACCATCTTCTTTCGGGCGACAAGGCTGTTCAGGTCAAATCCAAGCGAAGTGACATTCTGGGCCAGATCTTTGGTCGTCTCTTCGAAGGCCATAAACACGCCCGGCTCATCAAACTGTGTGGCGCCCCGAACCAGGAACTCCATGGCAAGTAGTGTTTTTCCGCAGCCCGCACTACCGCACACCAGGGTCGGCCTACCTTTGGGCAGACCGCCGCCGGTAATTTCATCCAGGCCCTGGATTCCAGTTAGCGCTTTCCTTAGGGCCGGGAGATGTTTCACGATCACTTTCTTCGTAGCAGATGCTCTCTGTGATCTGAGCCGGGGCTGCGCCGGTGGAGCTTCGCGATGGAGCTTCATGAGATTTGCAATTGCCCCTATATACGAGCCACCCGTGCTGGTTTCGTGATCTGCGTTGGGCGCCAATCGCGCGGCCGAATTCCAGGCAGCCTGCCAGATGACAGACCGATAGTGATCAGGTAGCTGCGGACGTTCCCTGATCTTCGAACTCTCTTCTTGTTTGCAGGTCGTTTCTGTGCGGAACCGTACACAGCTGGAGGTGCGCGGAACACGTCCGGCCGCCGCCTTCACCTTTATCAGGAACTTGCGATTTCCCTGCAAGATATTGGCCGTAACTGGTGTAGCGCAGCAATAACGCGCATGATCAACAGGCGCCACGGGGACTATCGGCTTTGCTCCGAGCCGTCCGAAATTCGCACCAGCAGCACTTCGTCAGCACCGTATCAAGGTCGACTTAGGCGAGAATTCAGATGGATATTTTGGCGCTTTGACAGGGGAACCGGCTAGGCAAGAATTCTGGCTATCGCCTCGACGTAGTTTTGGAGCATAAGCGCCGGGTAGTCGCCGAATAAGCGCGAAGTTCCCGTTGAAACCTGGCCTTCGAGTCTCAGATAAGGTGCATGATGAGACGGGCCATTTCCGGCTCCGCGTTACATATTGAGAATTCGATCTTTGGACTCCTGAACCGATCTACTGCGCTTTATCCGGCAACCCTGGTCAACAGCATGATTTCTGGCACCGCGCCGCTGTTGAAAGCTGGATCAATATGTCGCGGGCAACGCGTCGTAAGCGGCAGCGTTCCTTACGTGCACACCAAGACATCAGAAGCTCGGCCCTCGATCGGAATGTCATGAAGCAGCCGGCAGCGGAGGTTGGCGGACATGAGTCAGAAATTGCCGAGCTGATCGCTGTATTGAGCCAGACCGAGCGGCGCCTCGACGCGTTGACGGCCGGCGGTATCGACGCCGTACTTAATTCGGATGGGCAGGTTCAGCTGCTGGGTCGCGCGCAAGAACAACTGCGCCTCAGCACCGCGGCTAAAGAGTCTTCAATCCTCGATGCACTGCCTGCCAATATCGCATTGCTGGATGGGCATGGAACTGTTGTATCGGTGAATCAACGCTGGCGCGAGTTCGCACTTGCAAACGGGTATTCCGGGTCGGACTTTGGCGTCGGCTCCAGCTATACGGGAATCTGCCGCCAATCCAAGGGTGACAAGTCCAGCGAAGCCATGGCCGTCGCAGACGGCCTCTCATCGATGCTTGAGGGCCGGTCGGGTGGCTTCTCAATCGCATATCCCTGCGATTCGCCAAAGGAGAAACGCTGGTTCGAAATGACAGCAACGCCGTTGGTCGGGCAGTCATCAGGCGGCATCGTCGTGATGCACATCGACACCACTGAGCGCAACTTGAGCGAACAACGTCTGCTACAGAGCCAGCGGCGATTCTCCGAGATGCTCGGCAACATCGAATTGCTGTCGTTCATGGCGGACCGTGACGCGCGCATCACCTATTGCAATCCCTATCTCTCGAAGCTTAGCGGCCGCCGCGCCGAGGATGTCATCGGTCAGGACTGGTATGAGGTGTTTGCGCCACCAGAGTCGCGTGGTCTGAAGAATTCGCACTTTGCGCAGATCCTCGCCGGCGACCGCGAGGCGTTGCACGGGGAAAGTGAGCTTCTCCTTGCCAGCGGAGAACGTCGGCTGATTCGCTGGAATCACACTTTGTTGCGATCGGGGCTTGATGAGGTCGTCGGGACCGCAAGCATCGGCGAGGACATCACCGAAAGTAGACGTGCCAACGCCAGGATTGTCTACCTCAATCGAGTGAAGGCCGTGATCAGTGCGATCAATCTCTTGATTGTCCATGTCAAGGATCGCGATCAGCTGTTCGACGGGGCGTGTCAGACGGCAGTTAAGGAAGCTGGCTTTCGGGCGGCAATCCTCGGGATAGTCGACGAAAGCGTTCGAAAAATATTTCCAGTTGCATCTGCTGGAGAAGACCAGGTAGTAAGAGAGGCAACGCTAAGTACTTTGACCTCCGGAGAACTTGACTGCGATTCCCTGGTGGCGCGCGCGATCCGAACGAAACAGCCCGTCGTGTCAGCGTGTTTGCAGGAAGATGGAGATGTCTCGTTCGGATCGCGCCATGCAGAATTGCAGGTGGGCTCGAAAGTCATTTTGCCTCTGGTTGTTGGCGACACTGCGGTTGGAGCGTTTGCGCTATACGCTAGAGAGTCGAATTTCTTTCAGAAGGAGGAAATGAGCCTGCTGCTTGAATTGGCAGCGAACATTGCATTTGCAATCGATGTCATCGACCGACAGAAGAGGCTTGCGACGCTGGCACGAACGCGTGCGGTATCGAGCGAGATCAATTCGGCCATCATCCGAATCCGCAATTGTCAAGATCTTGCTCAGGAAGCGTGTCGCATTGCCGTAGCTACCGGTGGCTATCGGATGGCTTGGATCGGATTCGCTGACTGGGCCGCGATGAAGATCGTGCCGACCGCGACGGCAGGTGAAGAACCTGATCTCTTGACGACCTTGAAAGACCGCTTTTCGCTTGACCCCGAATCGCCCCTTGGCGACACCCTGAGCGCGCGTGCAGTGAGAGAACGCAAGCCGATGGTCGTGAACGACATTCGCGAAAATCCGGCGATTCTATTTAGCCGGGAGCGCATCGATCGCGGCTTGCGCTCGATCGGCGTATTGCCGCTGATCGTCGCTAATGTCGCTTCCGGTGTATTCAACTGGTATTCCGGCGACGTGGGCTTTTTCGATAAGGATGAACTTGCGCTACTCGTCGAGATTTCCGATAACGTCGCGCTAGCTCTTGATAATATCCGAAAGAGCGAAAGACTCGAATACCTTGCATACTATGATTCGCTCACCGGCCTCGCCAACCGCGTTCTCTTTTTGGATCGGCTCGAGGAAAAAATTGCACTGGCCAGGATCGGCAACTACCGGCTGGCCATGTGTTCAATTGACGTAGAACGTTTCAAGAATATCAACGATAGTCTCGGCCAGTCCGCCGGCGACTCATTGCTAGTACAGATGGCGCGGTGGCTCACGACCAACGCTGGAGGCGCAGAGCTGATTGGACGGCTGGATGCCGACCACTTCGCATGCGTAATTCCCAAGGTCTCGTCGGTCAGGGTGCCAAAGTTGATCGGCAAGATGATGGATATGTTGCTGCGGCATCCGTTTCAGCTCAACCACGCGCTGTTCCGAATCTCCGCCAAAGTCGGGATCGCCCTCTTTCCGCAGCACGGCAGTGACGCTGCAACCCTCTTCAAACATGCGGAAGCCGCCGTCAAAATCGCAAAGGTCTCAGGGGAGCGCTTCCGCTTCTATGATCCCGAGTTAGACAAGCGTCTGGAAGGGCGTCCTGCGCTGGAGAACAAACTGAGCCAGGCGCTTGAAAATAAAGAGTTCTTGATCCATTACCAGCCCAAAGTAAACGTTGCGGAGCAGGCTATCACAGGCGTTGAGGCGCTGTTACGTTGGAACGACCCAGACGTGGGTCTCGTTGCACCTGCTCGATTCATTTCGGTTCTTGAGGAGACCGGATTGATTCTGGATGTCGGTAGATGGGTCTTGCGACAGGCGATTGATCAGTATCTGAGTTGGAGAGACCGCGGTCTTGTGGCGCCTCCAATTGCCGTCAACGTATCGTCACTACAACTGCGTGACCCGGATTTTTTCGACGAGATCCGAGAAAGAATCCGCGGTGATGGGCGTGTCGCAGAAGGCCTGCAGCTTGAGATCACAGAGAGCCTGATGATGGACGACGTGAGTCAGACGATCACCAGCCTGCAGTCGCTCCGCGCAGTGGGGGTCCGCGTCGCAATGGACGACTTTGGGACGGGATTTTCTTCACTGAGTTATCTGGCTAAGCTCCCTATTGACACGCTCAAGATTGATCGCTCATTTGTCTCGGAGATGAGCAACTCGGATCAGGGACTGGCGCTAGTTGCGACCACGATCAATCTCGCACATTCTATGAATCTGCGCGTTGTGGCAGAAGGGGTAGAGACCGAGATACAGCTGCAGCAGTTACGAGGGCTCGGATGCGACGAGATGCAGGGATATCTATTTTCCAAGCCCATTCCAGTCGCCGTTCTGGAAAGTAAGTTCCTGATGCCGACCGACTGATGCGTCGACGATTGCGAGAATCGGCTTACCCGCCTCATCGTGGAAACACTTGAATTGGCGCATCTCGACAAAGAAAGCTCCACTCGAACGGCAACAGGTCCCGAATACCGAGGAACGGTGCGCAATGTTGGCCAACATACCGACCCGTTAAAGCTTCACCGCCACCTTTTGCGGTGTAGCGAACCATGACCTGCACATCGGCGCAGCGGATTGGCGAGTGACTGGGGCGCACACAGATGGCCCCAAAAGGGCCGCTGGTACCAGCTGCGTAGCTGCCTTTTCCAGATTTCAGAGCGGAAACACGATTGCACCACCACGCCCGGTGCCAAGCAACATGTCGCTTAATTCAACAGTGAACCGGCTCCTGGAAAGCGGCACTCGAAACGTCAGATTCAAATCCCGTCACCCATCTCGGCGTTTCCGAACAAGCCGAGAATCTGCTGCACCAGATTCAAGGGCTTTAGCGGCTTTGGACAATGCGCGTCAAAGCCGCACGCCAGCGCAAATTCGCGATCCTGCTCGCGGCTAAAGGACGTCAGCGCGATCGCGGCAAGGCGACGTCTCCGCGCCCGCCCTAAGGACTCTCGCTTACGAACCTCGCGGATGAGGTCATAGCCGTCCTTGTCGGGCATGCCGATATCGCTGATTAGTGCGTCGGGCCAGTGTTCGGTGAGCAAAGATAGCGCCTCATCCGCAGTCGATGCGCAACGAACGACGGCACCTCGGTCATCAAGAATGATTTTGAGCATCGCACTGGCTTCTCGATCGTCGTCGACGACGAGTAGATCCATGCCAGCCAACGGCAATTCGGATGTTTGTAGCGGGTCCAGCTCGACCAAGCCCCCATTTGCGACGTCTGAGTTGCCCTGCGGGGCTTGCTCGGTTGGGAGCCAGAAGGTGAAGGTTGAACCGCACCCCAAACCCTCGCTTTGCACGGAGACTGTACCGCCATGTGCTTCTACAAGTTGCTTCACAATCGAGAGTCCGAGCCCGAGACCGCCGCGGTGTCGGTTACTTGGCGCGTCGCTCTGGGCGAAGCGGTCAAACACGAATGGCAGGAAATCCGCCTTGATGCCCGTTCCAGAATCGGTGATAGAAACGCGCAATCCTGCCTCGTCCTCGATAAGCGAGATGCGAATGGTGCTGCCTTTCGAGGAGAATTTGATCGCATTGCTCAGCAGGTTCCAGGTGACCTGCTGCAGCCTGGAGGCGTCCGCTTCGATGCGGCGATAGGTCGGCTGCAGTTGGAAATCGATCTCGATCGATTTCTCATTGATCGATGGTTGCATGGCACTCACCGCCGACTCGATCTCCTCGGCCGGATCGATGAGAGAAAAAGTCAGCGGCAGCTTGCCAAGATTGAGGCGCGACATATCAAGTAGATCCGAGATCATGCGCGCCTGTGTCTTGCCGTTTCGCTCGATCGCAGCCAGCCCGCGCATGGCCTCGTCGGTACCTCCGCGCATGCGAAGGACGTGTGCCCAGCTCAGGATGGCATTAAGGGGCGTTCGCAATTCGTGCGACAGGATTGCAATGAAGTCGTCCTTCATCCGGCTTACCTGCTCTGCCTCGACACGGGCAATACTCTCACGTTCGAGCCACTGCAGCCGCCGCTGCTCGAGGTGGCGGCGTTCCGAGACGTCGGTTGCGACGACCATCGACACGCCCGGCTCGATCTTCGAAGCGACGCTGCACTCAAGGTAGATCGTCTCGCCGTCGGACCGTTGCATCGGCACGTCCTGGCTCTTCGAGGGAATGTCGGTCTGCGCGAACATGGCATCAATGCGCTCACGCCATTCGGGTGCGGCAAAGCTACTGAGTAGATGACCGACGAGTTGATCGACATCGCGCATCAGCATTGCCAACATCGCCGGGTTCGCGCCGACGATGACACCGTCGCGGTCAAGCAGCACGATGCCGCTCGGTGCCTGAGCGTAGATTGTGCGGAATTTCGATTCACTGAGTTGAGACGCGTCACGAAGTTGCTCGGCCTGCTTGTCGAGCTCTGCGTACAGAGCCACCACACCTCGATTGGTCTCCTCAAGTTCTTCCAGCAGCAGCGAATTCTGCCGTGTCTGATCTTCCAGCGCTTCAGAAAGACGTTTGAACTCCTCGGGAGTCATCGTCGGGTCTTTGTCCATATTCAACCTCGCTTGACCACGACTACGGTGACGTCGTCCGTTCCGCGCGTGTATTCACGGATCAACCAGCCCGCGACGACAGCCGGGTCACACTGGATCAGTCCCGGCGCCGCGTCGAGCTTCCAGCGTGACGTCAGGCCGTCCGAATGCAGGATGATCAGTGCATGCTCGGGCCAGGGATAGGCCACGTCCTGGATCTTGCGGATTTGCAAGCCGAGCGTGCCGTGTTGCGACATCAGCGAATGATCTTCGATGCCTGAAATCATTCGACCTGCGATGTTGCCCGCACCTGCAAATTCCAGGGTTCCGGCAGCCGCATCGATGCGGGCGACGGCCATTGCGGCGCCTCGGGTGGTGCGCATCTTCGGATGAGCGTCTTCAAGGATCTGTGAAGGGGATCCTGGCGAGAGCCTGAACGCCGCCATAGCCGTCTCCGCCGCTTCGGCCGCTCCCGGCCCGTGGCCGAGCCCGTCCGCCAGTGCGATAGTGGCCTGATCACCGACAGTATCGATCTCCCAAGCGTCGCCGCTGACGTCTTCCCCCGGGGCTGCAAGGCAGATCCCGGCGTAGGCGATGCGCGATGGGGATGTGGCGACCATCGGCGCGGCCACATTCGGAACCCACACGCGCGAGAGAATAACGGTGCCCTTGCCCAGGAGCGAGAACACGGAGAAATCAGTTGAGAGCCGCTGCACGGCACCAAAGCCAGTACCCGGCGTGTTGCTGCTCGAGTAGCCGTCGCGCAGGCAGCGACTGACGTCGGCCATGCCCGGACCGCTGTCAATCGAAAGGATCTCGAACCGGCATCCGTGAGCGGTCGAGTGGCAGCCGATGAGGAGCCGCCCGCCAGTGGCGTGGCGGACCTGGTTAGTGCCAAGCTCGGTCACCAGAAGCGCGATGCGCCCGCGCGCCGTTTCATCAAATCCATGTGTGAGGCAAAGCCGCAACGCGGCGCGACGGGCCTCTCCGACTTGTGACTGCTCCAGGACATGCACATCGAGGTGGGGAATCACATTAGCGCCAGCGGGTAATCGTGACGCTGGTACCTTGTCCTACGACGGTGCGCAGTTCAAAATCGTTGACGAGACGGCGACTTCCCGAGAGCCCGATACCCATCCCCGTTCCAGACGTCCAGCCATCGGTCAAAGCGAGGTCGATGTCGGGAATGCCTGGACCTTCGTCCTCGAAAACCAGGCGCAAACCGGTCCGCGCACCCTCGCTGACGATCTGCCAGCGCATCACGCCGCCTTGGCCATAGACGATCGTATTGCGCGAGAGCTCGCTCGCCGCGGTAATCATCTTGGTCTGGTCGACCAACGAGAATTTGAGTTCCTGCGTGAGCTTGCGCACGAGCTGACGGCACGCGACGATATCGCGCTCCGCGCTCAGGGGCATCGACCCGTCGAGGCATGCGTCGGTCGACGTCGGTTCAGTGGTCACTGCGGCTTGCTCCGTCCGCGTTAAGCAGCGCCATGCCGCGTTCCACATCAAGCGCAGTACGCACGCCATCCAGTGACAGGCCAAGTTCGACCAGCGTTATGGCAACGGCGGGCTGCATGCCGACGACGACGAGGGTCGCGCCCATGATGGCCGAGATTCCGGAGATGCTTGCCAGAATGCGTCCGACGAACGAATCGACGATCTCCAGCGCGGAAATGTCGATCAGGACGCCTTGCGCTGCGGTCGCCGCAATGCGCTCAGACAGGTCATCCTGAAGCGCGAGAGCAGTCTGATCCAGCAGATCGACCTGGATCGTCACAAGCAAATAGCGACCCATCTTCAATATTGGGATTCGGTCCATGCGTTACTCAGCGAACCGGACGCGAGACGGCCCATCCGCCCTTCTTGAGCGCAAGTGACAAGGCGTCGGCCAGGGTCGCTTTGGTGACGATGCCCTGTAGATCGATGCCCAGTTGCACGATGGTCTGCGCAATCTGCGGGCGGATGCCACTGATGATGCAGTCAGCGCCCATCAGGCGAATCGCGGTGACGGTCTTGAGCAGGTGCTGCGCGACCAGGGTGTCGACCGTGGGAACGCCGGTGATGTCGATGATCGCGAGTTCCGACCCGGTCTCGACAATGCGTTGCAACAGCGTCTCCATGACCAACTGCGTACGGCTCGAGTCGAGCGTTCCGATCATCGGTGCTGCCAGCACGCCCTCCCACAACTTGACCACGGGCGTTGACAGCTCAAGTAATTCCTGTTGCTGTCGCTGGATGACGTTCTCCCGCGAACGCTGATAGGTGGTTGCGGTCCACTGCGCCATACGGTCAATCAGCGCGGATGCAGCCAGCACGGCGTCGAAAGCGGCCTGCGGATTCGCGTCAAGCGCCTGCCGCAATCCTGCGAAAAAGGGCTTCTTGATCGCCAACACGAAGTAATTCGTTTCGCCTGCGCTTGCCCCTTGTGCGGCGCGCGATTGAGAGAGTTCAGACAATACAGTTCGGGTGCGACTCCATTTGGCATCGTCGAACCGGGTCACGTCGGCGTCGGCGCGCAATGCCTCCTGCAGGGATGCCAACAGTTCTTGTGCGTCGTGTGGCGCAGTCTTTGCGATCGAGACGTTGTCAAGTGATAGCGCGGCCTCTGCCAGCCACGACTTCAGAAACTGCTCTGGCGCAGCATTCAAGACGTTGTCAAAGCGAGCGTTTTCTGGCTTCATGCGGATCCTGTCGGCCCTCGCCAAAGGTCCTTGGCGGATCCTTTGAAGAAGTGTTTTTCTGATGGGGCGAACAGCGGCTAGCCGTCGCGTCTTGTATCCGCTATGTGCACGGTCAAGTTCGAACGGAAGCTCGACTACAGGATGACCACATAGTACAACAATGGCGCCTTGGCTGCGGGTCGCTTAATACGAAGCCATGCCGACCGACCCTTCCCAACGTCAAGCCGGCGACGCGGCGCAAGCGCCTTCTATGCATCAATGAGAGGCCCCGCTGGATGCGAGGGCGCGTCCACCGGGAAGATTTGGTGCCAGATCGCCCTGCCTCAACGCTGGGACAAGGAAACTCGCAAGACCCGGTGCGCCAGCGGTTCGGGGCTCAGTTTGGAACCTGTCTCTCCCGATACCGCCCCAGCCTGAGCCTGCACGCGCTGATTTGCCCGCGCGAAAGAATCACGCCGCGCGTCGTTGTGTCGGGGCGACTGTGACGTGCGGGTGTTGGGGATGCCCTAGCGTATCGGCGATCA
>Ga0116229_10002432_pt1 | contig 30075 bp, 21 predicted proteins | sample S1TSphgellanicum_3_FD_87313 | JGI IMG/M metagenome (GOLD analysis project Ga0116229, IMG submission 87313) | Host-associated microbial communities from peat moss isolated from Minnesota, USA - S1T2_Fc - Sphagnum magellanicum MG | ecosystem: Host-associated > Plants > Peat moss > Unclassified...
AATGGATGGATTTGATTATACTAGAGTGGAAGGGTCTCAACACGATGAAAACTTATTGCATATTCATGTGGCAAAGGCACCAAGGCGAGATAAAGGAGCTAGCTAGATTGCTGAATTCGTTTAATTGAACATCATGTGTGAGGCTTATATTCAACATTTTGTTATCTATAGCAAGGATAAGACCAAGGTAACATAGTTGATTCCTTCCATGGTGTGGAAAGTTGTGTATACAACATATAAAAATGATTATCCAGATTTTGAGTTGCAAGAAAAAAAAACCCTAAATTTTTTTTTCTAGAAACATTAAGGGAATTGAAAATAAGGACATCAAATCAAGAAGGTTTGAAGAGAGTTGTATTACAAAATGAAGAAGTGAAATTCGATTTTTAAAATCTCTAAGACAACAACTATAAATGACAAGTTTGGTCAATCAATAAAAAATTGATTCTTGGATTCATGGGTTTGAAAGATAGGGTTAGAAAAGGGGTTTCCTATGTGCAATTTTCACACATGGAATTATGAACCTTGGTTCTTTGAGAAGAGAATTGAGAACCAAGAAACTCTCATCAAAAAATGAAACCCCATTGGAAACAAAAGCTAAGACCCAATAATATAGAGTGCAAGCTTTTGCTACACCAATAATTAGAGAGTGAATTTCTCCTATTATTTAGGGCTCTTGAAAAGTGCATTCACAATCACGCAGATAACAAAAGCTAGGGTTGCTTAGATCTCAAATGGTATGACAAAATCCAGAATTGAATTCTTGGAATCTAATGCTAGGGCAATCAAGAGATAGAGAATCAATTCTTTGAGAAACAAAATTTAACACATATGGCTTTCAACATCATTTTACAACAAAAAGCTGCACACGTGGTTTCCAAGATGTAACAAAGGCTCATCTAACACTAGACCCCTCTTTTACATGTCAATAAGAATAGTCTTAGGAGCTCATGTGATTCACACCTCTCATTGCTGTTTTATGAAGAAATTTGCAGGGTTTCAAAACCCAAACACAACATTGTTAGCGAGAAGACAATGTTTAAATTTCCCCATTTGTTCTCATGTTTTTGGAGTTCTTTCCAAACCAACAAGGGTTGGTTGAAGGAGTTTAGATCTCCAAGAAGGACTGATGTATGAGGTTTCACTCTATTAGTATGTGTACAAATACATAACGAGCAAATTTTCCAAAATCCTGTATGGGGACTCTCACCATATGCAATGCTTGCAAACATCAAAGGATGCTCAAATCCAATCTGCTGCACCTTACCAATACCAAAGTACCTGAAGGTCCTTGCAAGACAAATCTCCAAGACAAATAGCAGTGACAAGCTGCCATGACTACCCACTGGCTTCACTTCACCAGCTGCCAATAGAATAGTGGGTGCAGAATAAGTATATATAATCATCAGCCAAAAATTTCAGGCAAACCAATATGCAGACATCTGTTTCAGTTTCAGTCAGAATTCTGGAAGCATTAGGAAGACATGGTCATGATGTTGGGCTAGCAATCAAGAGACATAGCTATGATTGATTCCCAATAGCTTTGGCATGGTGGCTAATAGGAATGTGTATGCTCTTGCAGCATGGTTTATTAGAACACAGCATACTCCTCAACAAAAAATCAAATTTGACCTTTCTAAACTGTTACACCATGAATCTCCAACAAACTTGACTCTAAAACCTGTCAAGTCCCAACAAAGAGGTTTTGAGCTTGGTCAAAAGCTCAATTGCTGGTTCACTTTTCACCTTTCTAATTTCAAACTTCAACTATTCAGTCCAAAGCATTCCAAAACTAAAATGCAAATCAGTCATTTGGCAGATATTTACCAGCCGGATTGAGCTGTTTCAACAGGCCCCCATAAGTGGAGTACAGAACTCGATCTTTTGCCCCTGTGCGGTGCTTGTCATTGTGCTTGCAAAAGAATTTGAGCTGGTCAAGAGTACACAGACCAAGAGTCTGTGTCAGCAGGAGAAAAAGCCAGTTGATCTCCCTCTTCTTTTCTGCAACAATGGGTTTCACACAATCACTTTGATGGCACAATGTACAATCAAGCAGTCGGGGAACCATCCAATGCTTAGGGGCACGATCATGTAAGGAATGCTTATTCTCCATGAAGTATCTGTCCAGTTGCGCAAATGTCGCCTGCAGGGCAAAAAAAACATGGGAATCAAATCATGGCTCCACAGTATCCATAGCAGACACCATGAGAAAACAAAACCCTTAAACCCTGATGCATGAGCAGTTCAAAGTATGCAGGAAGACATCAATGTGGTGATCTATGGGAAGACAACTATGGACCAGACCAGGGGTGCCAATTGTCACCATTTGTTTGCATTGTCTCCAGCTGTCTGTGAGATTCCTTCAAGGAAGTCTTCACCCCAATGAGAGCTTTTGCGGTGATCAATCATTGCCCGACTGGCCAACCACACCCATGTTGACGAAGTCAAAGTCAATGTCCTGAAAGAGGACTTCAAATAGTCACTTTTGACCAATTTGGATCGAACTGTACTAGATTGTGGAAGTTTTGAGTTCTCTCACCACAAACAACAAATTTCATGGAAGCAAAAATCCAGTTGCTACATATGAAGTTTGTTTTTTTTTTGGGGGTAAATTCCAAGAGCAAGCTTACAATATCATGGGTTACCAACTTCGTGATCAAGAATAGTGAAAAAACCACCATTCTTTTCCAAGTGCATGTGCCCACCACAGACAAATTTGTCTGTACAAAGTGTGAACAGAAATTATTTCACAGTACCTACCTCTAAGCTGACTTCGACTGTTGTCATTCCATCACAACGTTTGCACTGAACCTCTCCTCTGATGCTGGTAATTCCAAGGTGCAAAATCCATTCAAGACTGTAATTTTTGGCTCGGTACTCAGTTGACCATGGAAATGGAGGTTGAATGTGCAAGCCTTTCTTCTTCAAGGGAGCAGCACTTCGCTCGCCTGAAATATTCACACAACAACAAACAAATGTCTATCAAATTGCAGAGAAAATCTCCACAACAAGAATAATTTCAGAAGTTACACAGTCGTAACCTTATGAGCAGCCTTGCTCACAAAGTGTGGTCAGACCATCCACCATCATAAACAGCAGTGACAAGCTGCCACAATTACCCACTGCTGACTTCATCAGCTCCTGATGGTGGGTGGGTGGGTGAGTGGGTGGGTGTAGATAAGTGTGTATAACCAATCCACCAACAATCTCAAGGAAACAATATAAAACATCTGCATCCTGAGTTTCTGTCTCGTTTCCAGAAGAGCAACAGGAAGAAGACTCAGAAGTCATGATGTTGGCTTGGCATTCAAGGGACGTAGCTCATAAAAAACAAACACAACAACAACAACAGTCCAAGGCCAAAATTTGAAGACGCGAAGATCCACCAATTTCTGCACTAAGATGGCTGTGAGATGGTAATCTGGTGTCAGCGAGATAGCATCCATTCCTATATCTACCCTAACGAGAAAACTAAACCTTAAGTAGAAATCCCAGGGGAATTGCAAAGAAATCAGAGTGGAGGGGAATTTGCAGAACTGTGTGAGAGAAAGAGAGAGTGGACTGACTTGAGGAGGAAGGCGGTGGTGTGCGCACTGGTGTGCGGCGAGGTCGATACCGTTCCTCTTCTTTAGATTGCGAGAGTTGTTGATGCTGTCGTAGATGATGGTATTGTGATGATTGCGAGGATCGAGAGGAGCCGGGAGGTCCGAGAGTGAGCCTCAAGCTATCCTCCTCGTCCTCTGGGTCGTCGCTCATGGAGGAAGTTCGGGAATGGTCGAGCTTGGCTCTCTTCATGGGCGGTGGTTCGGCCACCGTGCCTGACTACGTTCAAGAGCCCGTGTCAGACTCCGATTCCTGACCTCTCCAACATCTACTGCCAATCTCCTCCTCAATTGCTTCCCCGATCCTCCTACTTCCCTGCTGCCGAATTCCCTTTTGACGCCAATCCCTCCCTTGTATATGTCCTATGCTGCAGCAACTGCACCATTCACTGCTTGCTGCTGCTGCGGAATCCTCACTTCCCACAGGATTCAGCCGCCCCAAACCAGCAGCAACAAAGCATTGCACGTGAAAACAAGAGCCAGAGATTCAACCACCACCACCCTCTGCTCAAGACGGAAAAACACGAAAGAAAAAAATGAACCCAAGATTCTTCAACGCCCACAACGCAACTTGTGACCGAAAACAAATGACCCAAGAAGAAGAAGAAGATGATGATGGTGATGAAAGTTTTTGGCAGTGCAGTGGCAGGGAAGGAACAAAAAACAAGCCAAGAATCTTAGGAATGTGTTGCAGATTCACAGTTTGTGGATGGAAGAAAGGAGTGAGCAAAAAAGCAAGAGCAAGAAGTCTCAATGAATGAAAAAAGTCGGAAAAGCAAGCAAGGGAGCTGTTGCTGCGGCTGTATTTCTAGAAGACTGAAGAAGAAGAAGCAAATGATGAAACAGAAAAAGTCGTGCAAGAAATCTTCAAACCATGACTACTACTCCTGACAACGACGACAAACCCAACTCCCTAATTCTACGGATCTGACGCACCTCTCCAAAGAGAAAAAAGAGGAACACAACCAAAGCGCCATGATTGCAGTATTATCTGAAGAAGTCTCGCATGACGCAAGACAGAAAAGCCAGCAGCGAGGAGCGCATCATGACCTAGGTAGGTATGCACCTCGACGACCACCCAAAAATTGCAAAAAACAAAACCGGGAGGAAAAAGCGGCAAGAGAAACCCCAAAACAAAACCCTAGGTCAACAGCAACGGCAGTGAAGGACAAGTGCCGCGCGTGGAAGAAGCGAATTAATCACGCCACCGTTTTGAAGAAGCTTTGTGTGTTTTATTGTTCGTATTTCTCGCTCTCTTTGCGAAAATTTAGCACTTGGGTCGTGAAGCTAAGGAAGGAAGGAATCGATGATGTCGATGAGAGGAGGATGACGGAGAAAGACTCTCTCTCTCTCTCTCTCTCTCTCTCTCTCTCGATCTGTGGTGAGCTTTGAAATGGGTTTCTTCATCGAGGGGGGTGTGGACTCTGGAGGGGAATCGTCGTGGACTTTGATTTTTGGGGAAGCAATTCTTGGGCAATTTTTTTCTGGGGGTTTTTTCTCCCCCCTTGTTTGTTCTCGGATCTTCCCGAGTTTCAGAAGAGATGTTTGTTTCTCTTGGGTTTGCATAGTGATATCTGGTATGTGCTTTTCCTACATTGGAGGTTGGAAGAGTTATTAGGGTTTAGGGTCAACGAGTCTGTCTGTGCAATCCGAGCTTTGTGCTTGTTTGGGTTTGGATTTTTTTTGGGTCTTTAAAGTATTGACGCTTTTGCTCGTGATGCAATCGACTTTGAAAACAGTGGATTTTTCATTACTTGAACATCTGAAATTGTTGAAGGGTGGTACCTAGTTTAGAATTCTTCTCTTCATCTTTTTATCATCAAAACAATTCATACTCTGTCCTCAAAGCTCTTCAAAGCTTTACTGTCTTGGTTTCTCTCTTAAAGATTGAATTCTCCGTTAACACTCATGGTCTTCTTCCAAATCACCTTAAGTCCTCCATCACTAAAGCTCTTTCCAAAATGGGTTGTTGAATTGGTTGAAGCGTGGTTAGTGTTTTAGAATTCTTCTCTTGATCTTTTTATCATCAAGGAATTCATACTCTGTCCTCAATGCTCTTCATCCTCTTCAAAGCTTGTTTCTCTTTTCGACATTGAATTATCCATTTACTCAAAGCATCTGAAATTGGTTAAATTAACATGTGTATTAATTTGTTTTTTCGTATCCATGTTGGTGGATAGGGAAAAAGAGTGAGGTAATTATAAAATGGAGGTAGTTATTAGGAAAGGTGGGAGATAGTTATTAAGAAAGTTAATAGGAAAAGTCAGTAGTAGTTATTAAGAAAGAAATGAAGCTTGAAAATGAGGTAGTTATTTCTGAAATTGTCTTTGGAATGATCCCAAGGATTTCAAAAAATCCTGAAGGATTCCCAAAAATCCCTCACATACCAGTTCCGATTACTTGTCACCGGAATTATAACAGTTCTTTCCGCTAGGTAATGACCTCGAATGGCCGTTCTGGGAATTTTGGGTAAGAACTTGACACAGCAGCTCTGGAAATTTGGGTAAGGACCTCGGACAGGTGTTATTGAAACTCGGGTCCTGAGAGCCTAGCATACGACCGCTTTCCCAGAACAGCCATAGTATCAGTTATTACCCTAGATCCCCATTCCTAAAAGAGCCCCATTGACAGTCCTGACCCTACACAAAAACATCCCTACCCTCAGCGTTCATTCCTAGAATGTCCTGGCTATAGACTTCAGGGGGAAACCCAATCATTCCTTTTCCTTGTTGAGGCTTCTTTGTGTGGTCCGAGCCTACGGCAGACCTTCCAGAAATTCTCAGATGCTCTTGCGAGCACCAGAGGGGGGTTGGAAATAGTTTTCAACCAGCAATTGACGCGTCTCGGATTCACCTCACTAACTGCGTCATTGCCCCAAGCGCAAAGATATTGAACATTACGAACAGAGGAGTATTTGTACTGAGTCACGAGAAAAAAATTTGTCAATTGATATGGGACTAAAACAAACGTGGTTGTGTTGCTCCTGTTGAGGAGAATTTTTTTTCACTTTTGGGTTCTCATTTCAGTCTTCATTTGCAAGCTGCATCTTCTGTACAAACTTTAGCAACCTCATTGCACGAAGAGGAGGTTTGTGACTTAGCTTGCATCTTCTGTCAGTAGTCTTTTAAACAATCTCATTGCACCAAGAGGAGGTTTGTGGCTTAGCTTGCATCTTCTGTACAGAGTCTTGGACACAAGGACCGTGATCATCTGTCTGTGGCAATGATCCCTGGAACCCAAAAACTCCCCTTGGCACACATGACATGATCATCAGTTAGTGATCCCTGGAACTCAAAACTCTCCCTTGGGGCACATGACATATGTGAAATCCATTTCCTGTACAGTGTTTGTTGCCACAGGGAGGTGATAACCTAAACAAAAGAAAATTTGTCAATGTGAAAGAATAGCTCAATGGTCTCCTCAAACATGTTCATCAACACCCTTGATAGGGTTTGTTACTGACAGAAAAGTGTGACTTGACCACTGCAAATATGGAAATAGAAGCCAACATGAGTTTTTAGTCAAGGTTTTTAAGCCTGTTCTGGTTTGGAAGCTGAGAACATGATAAAGTTATTGCGGCGGATGGATTTGTAGTCCACAAATCCACATATTTGGCACAGCTCCTCAAGCTCTGCTGCATCCCAAGATCTAAGTGTGGAGCTTGATGATGCTTGCTTCAATATCTGCAAAGCACATAAGAGTTCAAAGAAAACATTTGATTGAGATGTATGAGTTGAATCCAAGGAAGGACATGCAGACATGCAGATAGTGAATGTTGGCTGGTACCCAAAGGAAACTCAACCTTATGAGATGTGCAGAGAACATGGAAGATGCATAAGAAGACACAAGTAATATGAAATTTCTAATTGACAATGTCCATCACCATCCTCACAGTTGACATTCTTCGGGGACTAGCTACTGTGCTCAGAACTATCTTGGCTACCAATGAAAACACTTAATATGAGGACAGAGAGATAAGAGAGAGAACAGAGACAGAGGAGCTCTTCTTAAGATGGAGACTTGTGCAAACGCACCTTGCGGAGTTCCTTATTACCAAAGTCTATGAGTTGTGGGGTGAGAAAGGTAGTAGCCACAAAAACACCACCAGGTTTCAAGATGCGGCTGATCTCTGAGACCTGTAAAGAAGAGCTGCGTGAGGTGTCAACTGGAAAAGACAACATGGCAACTTGATGCCAGAGCTATGTATGCCATGAAAAGACCAAGTCTGAAAAGACAAGATCCACATGCATGTCTATTGTCACACTGCAAGAAATTCATAAAAGAGAAGTGAATGGAACTTGTGAATCAGTTCTCACCCCAGCAGCTGGAGAAGGCCAGCAATGAATGGCCGCTCCAGCATGCACTGCATCAACTGAACCTGTTGCAAAAGGCAGCCTTGCCACATCTGCCCTGACCAGTGCTATGTTCCTGATAATTTACATACAACCATGTAACCATCACAATTGGAAATCCTAACTAACACCAACTATTTCTAAATAGTCAGAGGGCATACAGAGTTTCCTGTTTCAGTTTTGCAACTTGAATCTGTGGTTGTTTTCAGCAAGTAAAGGTGAGAGACAGTTAGGTGCATACATTGTAGACAGAGATCTGTCTTGCTTAATAAACTCATAAGTCTGCCGAAGCATATTCTCTGAAAAATCAAGTGCAATTACTGCTTTAAAGTCTCCACTTTGAGCAAATCGTCGAGTAAACAGGCCACTGCCACAGCTGACATCCAGCAGAACCCCTCCTACAGTTGGTTTCAAGAAGTCTTGAGCCATCTTCAACTGCCAAAGTCATCCATGCATTGCTGTTAGAGACAAAGTTTAAAGCAACAACAGAATGTGCAGATTGACCAGGTGAATTGGGAGCAAGAAACAGCAAGACCCATAAGAATGACAAGAAGAAGAGCTGGCACCTCTTCATCAGGACCTGGAAATCCAGATCTCCTGAAGTTTTGACGCCATCCCCGCTCGTATACAAATGAAACCCAGGGACTCCTGCATCCATCATTAGTACTCTCAAATTATTTTCTTCACTCCCAGGCATGCATAGCTCACGAAAATGTCTACCAAAACAATAGCAACACACACTGGGTTTTTTCTGTCCAGAAAACATAAGAACAACAAAAAGAGAAAACCTCTCAATGTTCAATACTCAGATCTTCTCCAAACCTGACATCTTGGTACATCAGAAGCCAGATTTGCATGCTTGGAATTTGTTTGTATAACCAGCTCTTCTACAAGCCTGACATGATATCTGTTGCTCAGGCACATTACCATAAGCCACCGTAGACCCTAAACCCTGAGGCTTGGAGATGCCAAGCCAGCAATCTTACAGATGAGAGTATACTGACCACTGCACTTGACGAAGCAAAATCCATTTAGCATTCAGTCTCTTTACTTGGATTCTGCCCTTTTCCATGTATCTGAATTGCAGCCAAGGAATAGTACCTGAAGAGCTCTGTTCCAGATGCTTGAATTTCCTGATACTCCCGGGCCCTAGCCAGCAAAGTGAGGTCCAAATAGACATCTCTAGTTGAATAACTTCTTCTGCACCTTGCACAAGAGAAAGCTGACCTCGATACTGCTGCCCTGCAAGCAATTGTAAAAACTACATCATCACACTCTTGCTAAACTGGTTGTTTGCTTTGAAAGAGAGTTCTTGCATAATCGGTGGAGGACCTGATTTTTACAGTAGCAAACTTAAGATTTCCACTCTTGATGAGTAAAAGGGGCTACAAGCCAAAGAAGATTTAGGGAAGTATAAGCATCGCGAGTACGTACATGTTCAAGCCTGCAGGACCCTTCCTTATGAGAGGCTCGAAGCAGATCGGGCAACACAGTAGCTCACTGGTTGATAAGTCCTCCTTGTTCACCGCCACGCTTGGCTCCTGGCACGAAGAAGAAATCGTGAAATGCGATTCACGAAGAAATTCAATACACTACTTACACGAAGAAAATGTGGTCGTAGGAGCGAATTAGATTGCAAATTAGATCGCTCTTCATCACCACGACATCATGACTTGCAAAGAATTCAAAAGATTGCAGAGAGAGATGGATGGTCCCATACGGAATCGTCAACCACTGACGTAGTAGCCATTGCTCTTGAAACTGCTGCTTTTCGTGACCTCCAACGAGTCTGCTGCAATTTTGTTGTAGACCTAGGGCAGCAACTTGCAGCTCCATAGCTGACAAAACGCAAACGCTCTTGGATGGGCAAGGTGACAACCCGAAACTGGACAGTGCCCGAGGAATGGAGAACGAAACGCCGCTGCACCACCGCTGCAGGAACGGTCGTCGCTGTTCTCATCCTGATTGTCATCTTCAACGCTACTACTACAGCTGCCTCAAAATCCCTCCCGAATAACAATAACAATTCGCGGGGGATGCTCAAACTGAAGCTCTTTCAATTTCAAGCCAAATCTACAGTGCTATTCGAACTGAAATTCCTCTTCTGCAAAAAGAAAAGATGTCAGATCAATCGCCGAATCCGTCATCCATCATCACTTCGCTTGAATCGCAGACGCAACCTGACATCATCAAGCTCCTATAATTGAACTTCTTCCTGTTTATTTGTTTTTTCTTTTTTTTCTTGAAAACAAAAAACACTCTATTACTCCAGAATACTCTTCCATAACGTCCGATCTTTCGCAACCAAAAGACAGACACACTCTGCACAACCTGAAGTTCTTTTTCCAAATAAAATCTCTTCAAAGCACAATCCACAGTGACTCAAACCAGACAAAATTGACTACAATTATCCACTAACCACCCAAAAAAAACTCCGAAAATAGCAATTTCATCTCAAACTTGCAAAGCCAAGACTAACCTGCAATCGTAGGAAACTCCAGTACAAGCTTGCAAGTAGTATCAGGTGCAGAGTAAGTCCAAATCATTTGAGCACAAAAGCGCAGAAACTCGGCCTACGATGTTACAAACGGTTCTAAAAACTTCACAATCTTGGAACAATTCTTGAGAAGTGAAGCTAATCTGTAGCAATCGGAGAATCCACTGTTTCGAAAAATTTCTGCGCTAAGTACATTTTTTCTATTCACTAAATTCTCTCGCGCGCTCCTTGATGGCTCGCGCACCAAAAGAGTTGTGTTGTGGCGCCTGGTGCAACCAGAGCTAATATGACAACGACGCCGTCGTGCGTTTGGCGACAGCGTCGCAGAGGTAGGGAGTCAGCGACGGGAACGTCGGCGACCGCGGGAGCGTGTCGACGTGGAGCTATGTGAGACAGAGAACCCACGCCTCCTTTTTCGTAGAGGGCGGGGGTGGTCTTACACCTACTCCTCAAGCATGGGAGGGATCTTACACCTATAAGTAGGTATACAAACCCTAAGGTCACAAACATTAACAAAATAAGGGCATGCGCAAGGTGAAATTGAGCACAAGCTCAATTTCAATAAAGCTCATGGCTAAAGGTTTTATCGAGTTTAAAGATTTTTTTTTTTGTTTGTGATACTCAACAAATAGCATAAGAAAAAATACCATGGAGCATTTCCAAAGAAGAATGCCCATGCCTATGGGCATTCTTCTTTTGAAATGCCCTAAAAGTTTTTACACTCTAAACCTCACTCTTTAAATACACTATAAATTTTTGAGGTCTTTACACCCTCTAAAACATATACTAGATTGCTTTCCAATTGACAACCATAAGATATTTTACAAACTCGGCAACATTGGAAATTGAGCAATGGAATTTCAACTTTTTAAAATGTGTCTATTAAAACTAATTATCATTGAAGTTTATGAAGCATGAATGGCTAATGTAAACTACATGTTGATGTTCAAGGTACAATGCTACAAAAAGAAAACAAGAACTTACAAAAAAGGAAAGAAGCCACGAAAAAAAATTCATAATTATAAATAGTTTCTATGCACCTCTTAGCAAGCCATCATTCACAATAGGATCTTGACCAACATTAATGCCAAGAAACCAAACTACACCTTTTAGCTTGCCAAACTTATAACACAATTCCCACTAATGAATTGACAACCAAATGGATTCCTTGTGGAATGAAATTTATCTTAATGATTATTTATGAAAACTTCCAATTAGTGAATAGTTATTAATGAACAAAGTATATAGCAATTAGGTTGTTTTAAAATTGATATGCTAATGGTATGTTTGCTTGCAATGACTAGGGCAACAAAAAATTCAACAATGTCTATTACATCTTCAACTCCCAACCAAATAAAAGTATTCACTGAACATTTAATAACCAAAAGCCTTTCTCTTTCAAAAACTACTTTAATCTTCTACTATGGCATGTTGACAAATCTAAAAGATTCATTATTGTAAACAAGGTTTTGTTTGTGGATGAGGCCAAAAACAAATGTGAAAACATACAGTTTCATGGAAACATACTCATTTGTGGTGCTTGACTTTTTTACTTACTTTAGACATCTATGAATAATGTTGCGATTTTTTAAGAAGCTTCTTCTTCTTGTCCATCTTGATCCAAAAAGAAAACTAATGTCTTCCTTGTTGGAAAAGACATGGCAAGAACATACAAAAAGACAAACACACACTAGAATGAAATTTCAAATTTATGGCAATATGGCACAAAAGAATTGTTACTATTACAAAGAAGTTCCTTTCATTTACAAATTGAAAAAATAAAGAGTCAAAGATTTGCTTGAGGAAAAATTTGCCTTGGAAATCAAGCAACAATTTCTTTCAATGTGTCTAGTGAGAAGCAAACAAGCCGAAGAAAGCAACTCATAGCTTTTTGCACATCGAAGACTTCATTTTCTTCCCTAGTATTATACCTTTTTTTGACATGGAAAGAAAATGAGAGAGGGGGGGGAATCGCATTCAACCAATAGTTTATAACTTCTCTCTTTTTAAACAAAAGAGACACAAAAATTGTGAAAAAATATGTATGATATTTCTTTTAGACTCAACTAAGGTGTGTTTGTGCAAGATCATCATGAACAACTTGCAACATTAACATTCAACCATTAAGGAGTTGCAACTTGTTGCTACAATGATAATGTTAAAAGTAAGTAGGTGCTCTACTAGGGTTATAGTTGGGTCAAGTATGAATAGTAGTAGTAGGTTGGGTAAGTAAAGGATATATTGTCATATTCATTTTGTCATAACTAGTTATATTCAAGATAAATATAAAGTTATTGAAGAATAGGTTTACCCCTATTTGTGTGTTGTCCATTACTATTCCAATCATGGCAATTCAACAAAACCTATATGAGATTGACGACAACCCATGATTAGTGATTACAAATGCCCAACCAACAATGGCAACATGCAAAGTTGACTACCATAATCCACATGAACATCACCATATTTTTTAACTTAAATGAAAATTGAGATCCAAATGATGCCAACTCTTATATGTATACACAATTAAGCTCAAAAGCTTATGGAAAACAAATTTGAATTGAAACACTTGCAAAAGTGTTTTTTTATAATGTTCAATGTTTTCTTCACTTTGGCCACCACTCTAATCACCACCTACTCTAGATAACCATTTTTAACCAAAATGTAATGACTTTTTAGTGCAATGGAAAGTTTCTTAGTTTTAGTTTAAAAGGAAAGTCAACTTACATTCAATTGTTCTTACATTTTCTTTCTAAGCTTTATAAAAGTCCAACTACCTAATTTTGCTACATGTATTCATGGAGGTGGTGATGAATGATTTGGAAAGGGAGGCTAGTTTTAGACATATTTGATGTTGTGATGTGCTTGTGAAGAATTCTCAAATTGCAATCAAATTCATTTAATAAGTAAGTCATTTGTGAATGTTTTCTCATGCTCATATTATTATTATTTTGAAGATTGTTTAGTGTTATAAAAAATTCTTTTGTTCTTTGATTTTATTTATTCAATTGTTAACGAGTCCTATGCATTCCTTTACAAATGTGATGGATGTGCACTATGTTATAATATCATTTGTAAATGGTCAATAGGTTCAATAGATTGTGGTCCTTATAAGTAATAAAGGAATATTAATTGTGACACCAATTTCAAATTAATTTTCATTAGATGATGCACACACAAGCTTTCCAACCTTTGTTTTTCCAAATGCAGGTCCACACATTACAATCATGGGAATTGAAAATTATTGCACTTAATTCCAAGATGGATATGGGTACCAAAATCCAACTAAGATATGTAAATGGAAACTTTGTTCAAGAATCTTTCTTTTTTTCATTTTCAACAAGCATGTAAATGTCGTTCCATGAGGTTTGGAGTTTATCCTTAGCCTTGTATACAAGAAGGGTGGTTCATAACACTCATGTCAAGTATTTATTACAAAGCATTACGGGTCTATTTGTTGTTTGAATCCAATTCAATGTGAATAAAGTTCTAACTCTCTTTTTTTGTTTGAGGATTTATCTTTAGAGTGTGGCTTTGGAGTTTCATCTTTCATGTTTTGAAATCCCAAAGCACCAAAAGAAGTTGATCTAATAATGAACCACATTTTTCCTTGTTTTAAGATGCAATATGGAAACAAAGGTGGGAATCTCATTGAAGTGGAAACATGAGTTCACAAAAAACATTGAAATGCAAAGAAGGGCCAAAGGGCCCACCCCCTTCTATATTGTGTGGCATCTTTAGGCTTTATGGTTAATTTTGTTACCCTTGCCATATTTTTCACCATCCTTTTAAAAAACAATACAATTTTTATGTATCTTCCTAAATTTCCCTTCATATACATCATCCTTCATTGAAGATAACTTTCTTGAATACAATCGAGATAATATACATCTAGTGAAGGAAACAAAAAGTTCACTATCTAAATTGGTATCTAAATAGCCCTTGGCATTTTATATCATTATATTTACATGGAATGATGTCCAATAATTTATTTTTAGTGGTGCTTCCCCCTCTCCATCATGTTTGTATTTTTTTACACCATTTATTTTTTTATTACATTTCCTTCCCAATCTTAGGTCATATCTTAGACCTAGGGTCTTAATTAAATAGTCCACATGAGGTTAAGGTTGCAAATGTCCTTTTTTCATATCTTTATGTAACATGTTTATCTTATTTTTAATTTATTACTTATCCATTTCCATCATTTCAACAGTCTCTTAAATCTTTTGATGTATCTTATATCTCAACATTTTTGGTTAGTTTTAAATAGGCCTATGGTGTCTCAATAGTCCACATAGGGCTTTAGCTTGTTGCAAGTGTTTGTTGTTTCTTCCCATCTTTTTCCATAACATTGAATCATTTCAACTATATGATGAACTTGAATGTATTTAAAAGTTGAGCATATGTAATCACATTCCTTACTTATAGGTGTTGCATGAGCAACCATTTTGTTTAGAAAACCTTGACTAATGTTGGCAATGACACTTTCCCTTATGTCATTTTGCACCTCTAACTTGTTCTTGTCTTCTCCCATTCAAAAGCTCATTGGAAAAGGTTAAATAAATGAGGAACAAAATTTCAAAACGACTATAACAACACAACTCTTATACCATTTTTTTTTACGAGGTGGTTTATGGATTTTGCCCCCAAAAAAAACCTCTAGTGAGTCCATGTCACTTCATATGCATTTGAGATCTTAAATGAAATCTTGGTCAAATTTGAAACATTGTAGTTAGGGGGTGCTTCGAGGCTTGCATGACAAAGTTGGAGTTTTCAACATTAAATTTAATTCAAAATTTCCTTTAGGAGTTGAACCCAAATAAGGCATGGGTACATTGGAATTTGAGTTGTAAAAAAAGATTCAGAAAAGAAAGAGGGCCCTATTTTTATCATAAAGGCCCTTGTTTCTTTTTTGAAAACATTTTTTTCCTTATTTTTTTCCCTCCCTTTCTCTTTTTGTTGTTGGCAAGGGAGTACCCAAATGTTGTTTTGGTGTGTGGGAAACATCCTCAAGCATGAAAATTATAGCTGCAACAAAGGAGGTGAGGTATGGGTGTGAAGAAGGAGGCACAATGGTGGGCGGAGCTTGGAGCTTTATCGCCATTACAAGCAGGAGTCTACGTGCACCTAAACTTGGGGTAAGACTGTTAAGTTTGGCATGTTTGCAAGCTTTGAGTTTTTCAAAAGATGTTTGGATTAATAAGGGGCCAAAGGGGGGGGGGGTCCAATTTGGACTTTTTTCTCTTTTTTTTTCCAAAAATCCCAAACCTACAATTCAAAAAGAAACATGTTCGACACCAATTTAAACCTACATTTATTTTATTTTATTATTACTATTATTTTCTTCCATTGCACATGGAGATAGTTTTCATCCATCTATTTTTCATCCACCAAACAAGGATAAAAAATCCTTAATTTCTTTTTGATGGTTCATGGCCTATGACTGGACAATTAAAAAAAATTAAACAATTTCCAAATTAATTCTAAAATAATCAGGCATTTTTTTTCCAAATTTCATATCTTTGGTGTACAAGGTTGGATTTGGGTGTCATGTGCACCATCAAAGTCTTGGAAAGGAAGCCTATGCATGTGGAAAATTTTAATTTAATTTGAAATGCAAATTTTTGAAAGCTTTATGTGTGGAACCATTTTTTGTTGGATTTTTGACATCTCGACACTTGGATTTATGAACACCCATTCCTATGATCAATAGGTGGTGGAATGTTGCACCATTAACAAATAGGGAAAGCCATGCCATCAAATTTTTAATTTCTACACATTTGAACATGAATTACAAAAATGGGAATTCATGTTGTATGAAACATTCATTCCATTTTGTGTTTTTTGGGGTTACACCTATGTTTTAGCCTTGTTTGTGGGAAATGTTGACATTAGATGGGCTTGTTATTTCATGACAAGTTCTTGAAACATAAATTTCAAATACCACATGGATAGTTTGTCATTATGTGACAAGTTCTTGGGACACAAGTTACCATGTTGAAGGTTGCCAATCAAAATCCAATTTATGCATTTTCCACTAAACAAGGTTGGATGTTAATGTGAAAGGGTTAGGTTGTAAATTTTAACATTGTTGTGGACATTCTTAAATTTGATCACAAAATTGTTCCATTGATTATTTATGATGATGGGATCAAGTTGATGGTTAATAGATCACAATTGTTGTGTTCAAAATGAACCTCGTGTTTGTTTGGCCCTATGAAAAACATTATTGGTGGGTGTAAATGGTTTGGATTAAGGTTAGATTACACCAAAAGTTCAACATGCCTTGCAAATTAAAGTTGGAAAACATGATTTAAGGATAGGGTTGACCACAAAAATGTCACAAATTTCCAAAACAAGGGATATTTCAAGTGGCACTAGTGGGGTTACAAGGTAAAGGATGTGGTTTAAACCACTAACATTGCATCATTAACATCTAAAGGAGATTCTTCAGATTCCTTAGATATAGTTTTGATTGAACCCATCACATCCTTATTGTGGGACATGGACAAAATGTATGGAATTGCCACAAGGGCATGTCCATATTTGGAGGTGGTTGGTACTGTCAAACATGATGATTTCATCCAAGAATTTCAAAGTTGGTGTGATTTGTAACAAATATGCAATCCCCAACTATTCATGTGTTTCATGGCATGGAATGGGTTGTTTTAACATCTTGAGGGGCCGCCAATGGATGACTACCATGAATTTAAGTGTAACCATGATGTGAAAATTAAAAAGTGGTAATTATATTCATTGCCCAATTATGTTTCGATCACTAAGGGAATTATGGCCCCCAGTGCTACCTCAACTTCATGTACAATTATAATAACTCCCAATAATCATTTAGTTAACATAAGAAAGAAATGTAAATGGAAGTAGGAACATTAGTGGTGCAACCATTGAAAATGGTGGTGCTAGCCATCCCACTAATGACGAGGTCATGTGTTGGGATTTAACTTTGTTGTGGAGTTCTTCCAATAGTTACAAAGAAAATACCAAAAGATTTGAATGAATAAATTATGAAATTTATAGGAATTTAGACACAGACCACATGAAACTTGCTTACATGAAACAGATGCTTGAATGGGGTGATTGATTAATGTGACTTAGAGAGTCACAAAAACATAAGATGTCCAATTTTGGTATAAAATTTTAAACAATGAATTTATGTGAAAGGTGAAAAATGTTATATTCCTTTTAACTTTTGCAAATGTGTTCCTTTTGTTAGAATGTATCAAGTTTAATATGACAAAGGAGCATATGATAACATTGGGTTTCAACATGGACACCCCAAGGAGTTTTTCATTTCATACACAATTGTCTGCCCCACAATAACATGGTCAATCAAATAAGGTTGCATCACAAAAGGGTAAATGCTAGAAATAAGGTCCTAACAGAATTGTCGTGTAGCACGATGCGGACACAAAAGGATGGACAAGGGTTTTCCTTTCACCCATTTTTTTAGGGTAGCAATAATTAAATCTGATTTGTTAGAATTATGGAGGGAATCATTCCAAAGATTGTCCACAAAAATGCAAAAGACATTATTTATTTTCATCTAAACAACTACATTGTGGTCATTGTGGCAAGGATGGTTAAATGATGCTAATCATTTTTTCCAATTCCACCCAAAATTGCTCCTAGACAAATCCCAATCCAACAATGGAAATCAAAGGGTGTGATCATAGTCAAATAAGCCAAAAACCATGTTGGACGACCAAAAAACCATCAATTTTTTTTCAAAGATATTTATGTAATGCCACTTTAATGTCATGTTGATCAAGGAAATTTGTGCAAAATGATTTATATGAATATTGAGGAATTCAAAAATATATATTTAATTTAATAAATTGAGTTTTGGTTTAATAAAAGACTTTTGAACTTTAACGCCTCAAAATTAGTTTTATAAAGCATTGGGTTAAGGATTCTTTTAATACATGAATTTTGATGGAAAATATTGAAATGATGATAACCTACCATCCACATACGAAAAACATTCATAATTTTAAAATTGTGATACATGAAATTTTTTTAAATTCAAAATATAATTTCAAAATGTTCAAATTTCAAGAGTCATTTGTTAGATTAAATGGGTCATAATGTATATGACATTTGGACAAAATTGTGGCTTATGATACAAAAAAAACTTAAGCTTAAAGTAGTTATCATATTTTAACATGATTTGAAATTATGATCAATTTTCAAGGTGAAATGTAAAATCTCATAAAATTTGTACACTTAAAAAATCATATTTATTAAAAAATAATTAACACAAGTAATGTAATTTATTGGGGGAATTTTAAATATTTTTAAGAACATGTTACAAAAAAATCCTTCAAAAATTCCTTTCTATGAAAAAATCAAATTGTTCAAAAAAGGCCCATTTGTGGTTGAGTCCTTTGTCATTATTGGCTCATTTGATTATGATTGCACCCCAAATGCAAAATGGTGGCAAAAGTATTTAAAGAAAAATTGCTTCAAGCAAAGGTGCAATTACTAAATCAAATTAAGGACAAAATAATACCATTGAAGCTATATTTGCATGTTTGTTAGCACTAATGATAAGTTTGGTTGCCCATTAAGTTTGAATAATCCTAGGGGGCAAGATGAGCCGAAATCCTCTTTTAATTCTTATACAAGTTTGGGATTTTTTTATCGAACAAAATATGTGGGAAATTTAATGTCAAGGTGAAAACACACTAGAGTGACTAGAAAATGTTCACAAATATTGTTTTTCAAAATTGTGTAACTTTCAATTTCCACCAAGCCAATGATAAAAGGGGTTTTCATAAAATACATTCAAAATAAGGTATTTCACATTACCAAATAATGTAATTATCAAAGGAACTTGGACATGTTTTTATTAATATTGAACAATTAAAAAATATATTTATGGGGAAATAGGACACGTACAAATGTACTACAAAGTGAAAATATAGTTTTAAAAAAATTTAAATAATTGTAAAACTTGATGAAGTACTTAATTATATATTGAATATGAGTTCATTGTACCATTCAATTACAATTGAAAAGTTCAATTGATATGATTAATACACCAAAATGTATCCTAATTCATTCTAGGTTTCATTAGATTTTGAGTGAATTTGAACATTTTTACCATGGTGAAACTAGTCAACCCCTTAGTGAACAAGGACTAGTTACTACAAATAGTGAATTGATCCAATAGTACCTAGTGAAATACAAATTTACCAAGCCATTTCATTTGCTAATTAATTAATTCGGCATCATGAAAATCGATTAAATTTAGATTATTTAATAATATTGATAATTTCATGATTTTTAGCTTATGAATTATTGACATGTGTCACTACTTATGTTAAGTTAAAAACCTAGCTTAAGTACATAGGCCATGTAGTAAACCTAAGTAGACACCTATTCTAGGAACTACATAAAAAAATATTTGGTCAACTTACCATTGTTGACCACAGACACACCATTTGTGAGGTTTGATCCATCGACCTTTAGGATGGAAACAAATACCCTTACCATCAAACCACCACACTTGTTGTGATGTGTTACATTGCATTATATTTATCAAATACTTCATTTTAAACATTATAAAAACATAAATTTTGAAAATTCATATATTATTAAAATTTTGTCCAAATGAAATGATTAAAGTTTAATTTAATTTTTTTTCAATAATGTACATAACTGCATTTATTTCCTTTTGAAAGTGCAAAATCATTTGAACAATTTTTTTAAAAATATCACTATTCAATAACATTTCAATGACTAGTTTTTTGAAAAAAAAGTTTAATAAATGGATAATATTTTTATTAATATAATAAAACTACCTACGTTAAATTACTTTCAGCTATTTTAAGGTTATTTTTTGTTATTTTAAGTTATTTCACCTTACATTATTTACTGTTATTTATGGTTATTTTTAATTTTTTTGGCTATTGTAAACTATTTCATTTTAGGTTATTTGCGATTATTATAAGTTATTTTTGGCTATTAAAAATTATTTCATCTTAGGCTACTTTTAGCTATGTGAAACTATTATTGGTTATTTTTGGCTATTGAAGGTTATTTCACCTTATGTTATTATTAATTATTATAAATTATATTACCATAGGCTACTTGTGGTTATTCTATTGGTGGTTATTGTTGGTTATTCTATTGATGATTATTGGTGTTTATATGTTTTATTAATGGCTATTATTAGTTAATCTATTGATGGCTATTCGTGTCTATTTTATTAGTGCCTATTAGTGGTTATTTTATTAGTGTTTGTTAATGGTTATTCTATTAATGGATATTGGTAGCTATTATATTAGTGGTTATTAATGGTTATTTTATTAATTATTATTGGTAACTATTTGGTTATTGGTGGTTATTTTATTAATGGCCATTAATGGTTATTATTGGTTATTTTATTGTAGGCCATTAGTGGTTATCTTATTGGTGGCTATTATATTATAAATTATTGTTGGATATTCAAAGTTATATTATCATAGGTTATTGGTAATGATTTTATTGTAGGTTATTTAACATTTTTTTTCATAGTTTATTATTTATTATTTTATGTTATTTTACCTTGGGTCATTATATTATATTTTAGATTATTTTAAATTGTTATACTTAAGATAAAATAACTTATAATAACTTAAAATATAATTTGAAATAACATATATTAACTTAAAATAAATTATAGCCTAAGGTTAGTTGAATAATTTAATTTTAAATAACTTAAAGTAAAAAATCAATAATAAGTTAGTTGGGATACCTTAAGGTATAATAACATATAATAGTTTAAAGTATAATCATTTATAATAATTTAAGGTATAAGTTAAAATAACTAATGTAACCTAAAATCATATAAGGTATATCATAAAATAACATAAGGTATTTAAAACAACAACATAAAAATAAACCTATTTATCACAATAAATTATAATAGTGAAATAATTAGTAGTCAAACACAATGTTTACATAATGATATTATAATGAAATAACTTTAACCATGATGAAATCACTAAAGTGTAGTGAACTTATTTCACTTTTAAAATCCCATAGTGATTTAGGCTAGTGAACTACACTTGACTTTTGTACTAATGGATTTCACAAAACATGTACATACAAGTTTTTCATTCAAATGAACATTTGAGTGTTGAAAAAAACATTTTATTGAAAAATTGCTTTCATTTGAAAAATAACAAGAATTATGTTGGAGGCCTTTGTATCAAATTTTATTTTATATGTGTATCAAAATGTTAGATGAAATCAAATAAAAAATCCCCCAAAATATACAAAATGTATTTTAAAAAAACATTTTCTTGCACAAAGTGGCCCCTTTTCATGTGTTTTCACCTATTAGACAAAAATATGTATAATGTGCAAAGAAATCAAGATTCCCAAGCAAACAATGGGCAAAACCATATGTGGTTTTTAATGATTACACTAATGATGAAAACAAATGTTCAAGTGTTGAAACCATGAGGTGTTCACAAAGGTTGGACCTTCAATGTGGGGAGGTTCAACATCAAATGTGTAATGCCCCAATCATTTGTGTTAACAAACACGATTCCCAATCTTTGGGGGTTCTAATAGTGTACCAATGATGCCAAGGAGTATGCCTAATTCCATTCTAGAACAAGGGCACCAAGTAGTTTGTTGGGGGAAACAACAATGGTGTATCAAATGCCATTATATTTGATTGAAACATTGATATTATTTGGAATTTAATTGGTTACAATTTTTTTCCTAGTTATTACATTATATGAGAATGGGGGAACATTAGGGATGGTAGCCATGTTGATTGGAAAATAGTTATAAGTTAAAAGTGGACCAATTTTTAACACAAGAGGTGTCCACAATAATACTTTTTAATTATGTATTTTGATTGGGACAATAATTTGACATTGTTGAATGTTCATCTTTGAGGTTTAAAAACTCACCTTTTTCAAAATTAATTAATGGGTTTTTAATACATTTCAAAATATAATTTTTGTGAAAAAAATTCGAAATTTTCACAAAATTCATGTTGTAATGGACTTTATTGTTTTCTTTTAATTATAGCATTAAGATTTTCATGTCATCTTGAAATGGTTTAGATACCCCTATTTTGAATAATTCATGACATTTATCAATTTTGGAAATTGATAATTAGACTTGTCACTACAAACCATGATTATGGTGAATCCATTTAAAATTGTTTGTGTATTGTTACACATTAAAATGTCCCCCATTTGGTGTAAAAAATTAATTTGTGAATAATACAAATATTCCACCTAATTAAATGACATAAAAATCATATATTTGGGTCCCTTTTCATAAAATTCAAAAAGGATTGGACATTGGACACTTTATCATGTAAAGGGTGTAGAAAAAATTGCCATATATTACATTAAAAATGGATATTTTAATTTATAATTACCCTAAAGACTCATTGACTACTATTCCTTTTAGTTTGATGGAAATGAATCAACCAAGTTCTTCAAAAGCCCCATCTTGGCATGTAGTTATAACTAAACTTCATAAACTTCCAACACATTGAACCATCAATCAAGCATAAGTTATTCCTAGTACCACAATGAGGATGGGGTTGTCATATTGAAGGGGTGTTGGCATGATATATTAACCTTAAAAGATTTTAGTAAACTTTGGTGTTCAACCTTTGATGTTGGGCAAAGTGTCAATGAGGGTTTTGGATTGACCAATGTTGATTTAGAACCATGTCCATATTAGAATGTGACATCAATGGGTGAATCAAAGAAGGCATGGGGGTTAACCAAACAAGACATTGTGATCCAAGTTAATCCCAACCCACCAATTTAGATTATACCACAATGCAAGCTCAAACTATGGTTACACATTCAACATTTTATGATGTATTGGTTGAAGGATCATTGGTATATCCCCTAGCTAGGAGTTATTGTCAATTTCTAGGAGGAAATTACACACTATTGACTAGGAAGGTAGACATGAAATAACCATAAGGCTTTGCTACCAATGAAGTTTGTTGAGGGGCATCTAATAAAATCAAGCAAGCCAATCATGTTGGTTGGATTTTCAAGCCTTCCCCATGGTTTTGAATCATTGAAGGGTAACATCCATGATTAGGATGAACCCCCAATAATGGATTGGTGATGTTAATGGTAGGTGGAACATTGTTCATTCAAGAGTTAGCATTGCATCCTATGCCACTATGGGGCACATTGTTGGAGTTACATGTATTGGCCAATCATAACACCTATCAAACTTGGTGTACTTTGCCATCAATAAGTCCACATGTGTATTCATGGATGCTGGTAATGGGCCATTAGGACTGCACCCATATTTATATATAAGGACTATGGAAGAAATATCCATTTTGGAGTTATTTAAATACATTAATTTAGGGCTAATCATTATGTTGTGATCTAGAATTTCAATGTGATGATATTTGGAATAGAATCCACAAACTAAGCAAGCTTCCATGCACCATGTTATGATGTTGTGACAACATCTTGATTTGTTACTCACATAGTGATACAAGGGTATTAGTTCACCGTACCAAACAATATCACATTGTTGGGGGTATCATATTTGCAAGCTAATAGATTTGGTCATTTAAAAATGGCCATGTTAAGGTCATTCACAGTTTGGCACTAACCATGACCTTTTAAACCTTAAGTGATATTTTTTGGGAATTAATTGACATTCTACAATATTTATAGACAACACAAATGGGATAATTTGCATATTGGATGGAAAACATTTCACCATTAAAAGATTCTCAACCAATGGTGTTAGCAACATGGCAATAGATTTAAGCTTAAGCCTTGGATTGACAAGCTGATGCAAATGGATGTTGAAGTAATCAATTAACACATTATAAGATTATGGAACTAGCAACCTAGCAGCTACTATCCTAAGAAAATGGTTGTAAGTAAAAAATGAATAAAAACAATGAAAACCAAAATCAACATGACTTGGGGTTGGAAGGCAATTGCCTTTTAGTTTTTCAATAATATTTCAGTGAAATATAACTTCATTTTAAACCTACTACCTTCACGTTTGTAGTTGTTGCCTTTGTGTTTGTAATTGTTGCCTTCCACTAATTGTTTTGATACAATAACTACCATCCTACTATAGCTACCTTCCTATTTAACCACTTTCATGCTACAATGACCTTCTTGTCGTAGTTAACTTCCTATTGTAATTATCATCATATTGCAACTACCATCTAGTGATTGATTTCCAACAAGTATGTTTTAAAAAGTGAAATGAATAAAAATTTAACTAAAGTGAAAATTATTGCCTTCAAGTTGCTTACTTTCCTACTATAGCTACCTTCTTGTTACAACTACCTCATTCTACATTAAACAAAAATATGAACTTTTTTTTTGCATCCAAGAAACCAAGGCAAAACACAAAAGAAAATATGTGACACAACTTTCAACCAAAATTCATTGTATTTTTTCTTAATATGAGTATAACCTTCTTCTCCCACTTCACACACCAATTTCCCTATAAACACACATAGAATGATAGGTTGAAAAGGAATGAGAATGAGGGAATGAAAGAATGAACCCAAAATAATAAGGGACCAAAAGTGGTTCCCCACCGCACATGAGTTTCCTTTATACTACTAGATTTCCTCTTTATCATAATATTTTCCATGTATCCTAATCAATGATAAATTACCCTTATCTTTTAGAAACAAACTATTTTAGTGGTTTCATTCCATAATAAATAAAGGTTAATAAGTATAAAACTACCACTAGTGATTAAAGAATTATAAAAAGCATTATAAACTAGTTAGATTAAGATATTTACTCATTAACAAAAAAAATTATATTGGAATTCTACTTTAAAATTCACTAAACTAATTATTTTGCTCTAAAGGTAATTCATTGACGATACTACTATCAAGTAACATTTCCAGGTAAACATCATTGTGTAGGTTGTCATGATGACCAACCACCGTTGGTGGTGGTCAATAGGGTTAAATTCCCATAAACAACCCTACCAACATTTGTAAGTTTTTCACACTTTTATGCATTTTAGGTTGAAACATAGGGATGATTTGGGATTCCAACTCATTGAGTATGGAAGAACCAAATGTAGATCAATGAAAGTGAGCCATGAACTTCCAAATTGACACCACTATAATGTTAGGCATTTATTAAGGTGCTCAAAAACAAATTTTGGGGTAGGTCATGGACCTTAATTGCTTCACATGGGTATTTAATTTGGTTTTGGTTGATTATTCCTTCCTCTTTATTTTCAATTATTAGGGGTTTATTGGATTGGCAACTAGGTAGGTAGGTGTAGCCATGTAGGTGGGTTTTAGTAGGTACTTGCCTAAAGTGTTGGTAGGTAAGAAGGTGGAAGGGTAGGTAGGTAGAAAAATAGATGGGTGGAGATGAAAGTAGCACATTCTAGATTTATAAGTCAATAGGAAGAATGGGGAAGAATTTATTTAAGTTTAAATAGATAGGTGAGTAGGTTGGTGGGGGATAGTGGGGGGTAGTAGGTGGGTGCAGGGGAAAAGTTTTAAAAATTTAAAAAAAAAAAAAAAAAAAAAAACTAGGTGGTGAACAAGGAGAAAATAAAGTTCCAAAAAAAAAATTGAAATCAAGGGAAAAAATTGGGAAGGGGGTGGGGAAAAAATAAAGTTGCAAAAATAAATTGAGATCATGGTTAAGGAAAGGCTTTAAAAAAAAAACCATGTAAATAAAAGATGGGGACCCATCTAGCAAAAGTACAAGGCAAATGAGAACACAAGTAAACATAACAAAAAAAAACAAACAAACAAACAAACAAAAACAAACAAACAACAAAAACCAAGTAAAGACCTATGCAAAGAGGATTCATGACTATAAAATGACAATTGATGATTATAAAAAAGACCCAAGATGAAAAAACTGTCATCTACCACAAATTGGATAGTGATGGAAATGCATTAACTATGATGTGTGGAAGAAATTAGGAACCCTAACCAATTGCAACAACTTGTTAAAAAATAGCTATGGCTTGTGCATTTTGCAAGGCTATGGACATGCGTTGTCGATAGTAAGAAACAAGCATTGATGGTTGACTAAAGAAAACTGATGATGATGCATGATAGTGGTATGTGTAAAAACAGTAAAAAATGAATCAAAATGAGAATGAAAACACCCATATGTTTTAATAACAAAAGGAATGAAGTCATCACTTAGTGCTTGTTCAAGATATGATCATGTCTTCTCCTAAGCAACCATCATCATTACATGTGTTATCATTGTTGATACTCGTTGCACCATATTTATGTAAGTCGGATTAGCAATGATGACAACCATCAATGTCCAGAAACCATCTTTGGTGATAAGGATATCCACTTGTTGTTGGATGTGGTGAAGGAAAAGGTGGGAAACTTCCTTTTGAACATGTGCTCCACTCTTCAAAGCAATAGTTATGATAATATCACAAAGTGTATTTTGGGCTATTGTACATTCATTCTTATAGGGGCATTGAATCCCATGGGTACCTAGATTATCAATTGTATGACCACATTAACATTGTGAAAGATGGGCCACTATAGGATGTGGCAAACCAAGACAAGTACGTAGTGTTATAAGGAAGTGGATTAGGGATAGGTGAAATGCAAGTGTGGTAGGATGAATTAATAACCAAGCGCTTGCCCCTAAACTTGCACATGAATGGAGATGTGCTTGCATGATATTTGAAAGAACATCTATTAAAAGCCCAAAAAATTCATGCTCATGTAAATGATCAACCAAAGAAACCTGCAATTTTTGATAAAACTAAACCATTAGCCTTTCAAAGGGTGGGACTTGAAAGTGGATGATTTGGGGTAATAGGATTCAAGTATCTCATAATGCCATCTAGGATGGGAAAGTGTTAGTCTCCACATGTGCTATTGCATCAGAAGAATAAGGTGATCATTTTGTTAAAAATGAATGACAAGTGTAGGAGCAATTAGTGCCCAACATCCCAAGAATGCGAGAATAGTAGCCTGAACTATAGAAGGGAGGTCGAGTTCACTTGAAGAAGCATGAAGAGTGGTTTGCAGATGAGTTAAGTGATTGATAGAACCACCAAAAGAACCTGCACCAAGTATCTTTTCCAACATAATTATGGTAAAAATATTGAATTCAACGTGATGCTGCAAAATAATTAGAGATGGAAACATTGTATGAAATAAGTAGCCAAGGTGTTGGGCATAACACAACAAGAACATCGCAAAAGTCGCTTGAGGATGTGCAAGCATGAAAAAACTAGATATCGTCTCAAGATCCTCATGAAAAATTTTAGCCACGAACAATTCAACGAATGATTTAAATCCCATTGATGTGCCCAAAATACAGAAACCTGAGTTGAGAGTAAGAAAGTTAGGAGGAAGTGATATTGAAAGGTCCAACCCCTGTGGAGACTAAGTTACACACTTCATTGGTTGCATTAAAAATCCTAGTGCTAAAAACTTTTCTTGTAATTGCAAAAAACAAGAACCACAGTTGATGTAGGACCTATTATATGTGTAACACTCGCCAACGAATGAAAAACACAAGTAGGGTGGGCTATGCTGTAAGGTGGAGAATGCAAAAATGAACTAGAATTAACAATGTTCCTCCTAATGGGTCCTTTGTTGTGTACTTGATTAAGATGAAATGATTATGACATCCCCATGTCAAGAAGCCTAAGAAAAATTATAATGGGGATGGGCATGCATAAAATTGTTGAACAAATGGAAAAAATTGATCCAAAGAACCAAACGAAAATTGTAACTCTTGAAAAATGGTCAACTGTGACACCAAATTGAAGGCATTGTGAGCATCCACTTTTAGCACCACCCAATTTGAATGCTAATCTAACATTCTTTGAATGCCATGAACCATTATTTCACACCTGCCACGAGTCATTACACCAAATTAATGAGAACTAAAATGCTTTAAAAGAGTATCCTTAAATTGAATAGTTAGTATTTGTGCAATGAAGCGATAAATCACCTCACCAATCCTGATGGGATGTATGCCTCTAAACTACTTCTCCAATGTTAATAGTTGTGATGCAAAAAAGTAAACATGGTACTAAAGGTGGAACATGACCTCAAGCAATGTGCCCACATACCTATAAAAAAAAAAAAAAGTCAACCTAGAATGGCACATGGATAAAAAAGAAAAACCCATTAGTGCACCATCCATCCATGTTGGTGCACTGGTGAATGTTAGTTCACTTTGGCCATGATCATCACTTTGGCTACCTATAACATAGGTTTGTGCAACAATGACTTTGATGATCATTGTTTTGAAAGGCCAACTATTCATTAAATCAGGTTGCATTGATAATTGTCAATTTTACAACAATTGAATGTGTTTGCACAATAATGACTGTGATGATCATGTTTCAAAAGGCCAACTATTCATTAAATTAGGTTGCGTCAATAATTGTCAATTTGACAACAATTGAATATGTTTGTGCAATAATAACTTTGATGATCATCACTTCAAAATTAGTAAATGGTTTGTTGTTATAATGTTTTGTACAAAGGATTTGAAATCATGAAATGTGTAATTTATATGCAAGGAGTGGAGACTTGAGAGTTGTGTAATGGCTATTGTATTTATTATTGTATTCGAGCTTGGTAATGCAAGCCATTGATTTGTTGAGTGACGACATGTTTTTTATGAAGGTGAGCAGTTCTGTCGGGTGACAACAAGTTCTACCAGCACCTGTTCCAAAACATAACAGGTATTCCCTATTGTTGATTAGGGTCACTGATCAACCCCTAAACATCAGGACAGTGCCAATCTACACGAAAAAGCAGTTCATATTGGGTTTGTCTGATGTTTAGGTGTTAATAAAGTTACCCATAAAGTAATGAAAACACAGCACCAGAACCCTGAGTTTGGTCATACATGGGGTGAGAATAAAGAAAAACTTGCCAAAAAAAGTACATTAGCATTCAACTGGGGTTGAGACTCAGAAAATCATCAATTTTGGTGGTAAACTGAGTTTCATCCTGTCTTTCCTTTTTTCCTGAGCGCCTTCACTACTGCTACATATATTTTCACTGCTCCTACCTGTACAACCAGTACAATTACTCTCAAACCTTGTGATTTCAAATGTCAAGTTTCAGCATTTCATACTGAGATTTAATAAAAATTTCTTACTTGGTGAATACCACTGAAAGAGAGGATAGGGGGTGAAAGGAGGCCCAGAGACAGGGTGACTTTATGGATAATTCTACTGTCATGAAATTGTTGATTCATGGCATATTAGTGTTCCTAACAGCTGATTGAGATTATGAGTGAGATTGGCAGAAGCAAAAGTGGCATAGTAACTTACTCAACAGATCTTGTTGAAATAATTGATTTTTCAAAAAAAAATAGAGGTCTTGCAACCCTTCATCTGAATATTTCAGGATTTCAACAATAATCTATATATATGCTAAGTGCATCAGTAATTTTCAAAGGTTATCTTCTGTTTTGAACTGGGTTTGATTATCTAGATTTTCACCAAATTGTTCTTTAATTTAATTTTTTTTACTTAGCCCTCTTAGGAATAATTAATTTCAAACAGGAGTCTTACAAATTGTATCTTTCTTACCTAAGGAAAAAAAAAAAAAAAAAAACCTTAAGGGGGGCGAGAAGGGAACCAGGAAAAACAA